>Ga0210039_1000020_pt1 | contig 245503 bp, 239 predicted proteins | sample CryGeyCG2114_250_3_FD_185460 | JGI IMG/M metagenome (GOLD analysis project Ga0210039, IMG submission 185460) | Groundwater microbial communities from aquifer - Crystal Geyser CG17_big_fil_post_rev_8/21/14_2.50 (SPAdes) (version 2) | ecosystem: Environmental > Aquatic > Deep subsurface >...
AACGACTTGTTCAATCGATGGAATCCGGGCAAACATTGGTGTTTGAAAATCTGACAGATATTCGGGGTAAAACCAAACTGAAAAAAGCTCAGCGTAAGCGGCTGCACAAATGGAGCTTTGCCCAATTGCAGACGTTTGTTGAGTATAAGGCGCAGGCTGCGGGAGTCAGTGTTGTTTTTGTTGACCCCCGTTACACCTCGCAAAAGTGTTCTCAGTGCAAACATGTTTCCCGCTCCAATCGTCCTGAGCAATCTGTGTTTAAGTGCCGTGTGTGCAAATTTACTTGCCATGCTGACCACAACGCCGCGATTAATATTCGCGCCAATTACTTGCAATTTAAAGGGCTGTATGTCAACCAGCCTATTGTAGCGACTCAAGGGAACATCTCCTTTGGTTAGTTACAAGCTCTGGCCTTTAGGCCGGGGTCGTTGACTCTATGCCCCCCAAAAACTCAATTCCATTGAAAATCCCGAGGAGACCCCTTTTCTGGGTAAAGTTTAGCCCAGCCCTCTGCAAAACGCAAAACCCTGTAATAAAATCCCGGCCAGCACGTATAATAAGAGCTGAAATCCGTGCCCAGGAAAAGCCATGGTTCAAGTCAACCGCGTTCAGCAGACACAACCCACCCAAGCACCCGGCAGGGTTCAGGGCAAGCATCGCCAGGACAGCCCCGAGCCAGGGGTGATCTATGGACAGGTTCATCGCTCAGAGGGTGATCCCGAAGAGACGATTCAGGCCATTTTGCATTTTGCCCGTGAAAAGGTTCAGGAAAAACGGGGCGGTAAAGAGGGCAAGCAAGGCAAGAAAAAAAAGCAAGCGCAGAAAAAGAAACAGGCTGCCCGTTTTGATCCTGAAAAGACGTATATGATTGCCAGCCCTGTGCAGGAAACGCTGGTGCAACCCCGCCAGAATGGCTGTGCGCCGACCTGTCTGGCCATGTTGCTGCGCAAATACGGTCTGGTTCAGTCTGCCCGTGAGGGTTATGCCCGGATCGAAGCCCTGCGCACAGAAGGGGCTGAGCATCTCAACGATGTTGGGCTCAGTCTGGAGGCGATTTCAGATTATGCCCAGCAGGCCGGGCTGAAATCACGGGTGCAAAGGGGCTATAGTTTTCTCTCGCAGTTGGAAGGGCTTTTGCGCAGTCTGAACCGGGGGGCCACGCCGATTGCTTCGATTCAGTTGCCCGGCATGGGCAGCATGCGCCATGCGGTGCTGATTGTGGGCCTAACCCAGCACCAGGTCACGATTGTTGACCCGGCCCGCAGCGAGATTCAGCAGATGGCGATTGAAGATTTTCAGATTGCCTGGCAAAAAGAAGACAAAACCCAAGCCGGGGTGGGGCTTGCGTATATCGAAGTCTGGGGTGAGAATGCCCGCGGCGAGGTGCTGGAGCAGGTCATGGGCTGGGACAGTCTGCTCGAAGAATTTACCCGTGACGCCACGCTTTTTTCTGAAATCGCGACAGGCCGTAAAGACAGCCGTTTTGCGCCAGCGGTGGTACAATTCTTTGATGACTGAAGCCCTGCATACCGTTGAATTCTTAATTTATGAAACTTGGCTGGATACCTTCGGCCATGTCAACCATGCCAAATACCTCGAACTCTATGAACAGGCCCGTTGGGACTGGCTCAGTGTTTACAATATCAGCACCGAAACGATTCAGCGCACGGCGATTGGCCCTGTGATTCTTGAGGTCAAGGTGCGCTATCTGCGAGAACTCAAAGCCCGTGAGCATATTCGCATTACCACCCGCCTGGATCGCTTTCAAAAGAAAACCTTTCAAATCAGCCAGCAGATGCACCGCCTTGAAGATCAGGCTTTGGCCTCTGAGCTGGAGCTGACGGGTGGGATTCTCGACCTCAAAGCCCGCAAGCTGATAACCCCACCACCGGAATGGCGTGAGGCTTTGCGTTTGAAATTAGAAGACGACGAAAATAGCGCCTTTTAATCCGCTTAATCTACCCTGAAGTCTGCTTTGGCAGGTCGGGGTTCTGGAATCGGTTTGCCTTCGACCCGTGCGGCTTCCAGCCAGGCTGCCATGGCCCGTTCGACTTCATCCAGTGCTTCGCGGGGGGTGCTGCCAAAGGCCGAGCAAAAGGCCAAATCGGGCACTTGGGCAATATAGCCGTGGTCGGCCTCACTGTAAACAATCGTAATCGTATAGCGCTGTGCTTTCATACTTCCTCCAACTGGTATTTTTGCACCAGATAGAGAATCTGGCGAAGTTGCCAGGACTTGACCTTGCCATCGGCATTTTGCAGGCTGAGCAGTTCACGCACCTTGTCGTGGGCATAAATAAAATGCAGGCGGCTGAGGCTGACCTGACGAAAACCCAATTGGCCGATCAGGCGTTGAACTTCATTAAAGCTCAGCTCCTGCCCATGCTGAAGCTGTTGAAAAATAGGCTGACTCATGCTTCTTCCTCTGTGGGCCCAAAACGGGCCTGAATAATTTCCATCATCTGGGCGGCGGCTTCAGGAATCGAGGTGCCCGGGCCAAAAATAGCCGCTGCTCCCTGTTCATACAGCGTGGCATAGTCCTGAGCGGGTATCACGCCCCCACATACCACGATAATATCATCCCGGCCCAATTTTTCAAGTTCGGCGATCAATTGGGGCAGCAGGGTTTTGTGTCCGCCGGCCAGCGAACTCATGCCCACCACATGCACATCATTGTCCACAGCCTGACGGGCGGTTTCTTCGGGCGTTTGAAAGAGGGGGCCGACATCCACATCAAAGCCCATATCGGCATAGGCTGTGGCGATGACTTTGGCGCCCCGGTCGTGGCCATCCTGCCCCAGTTTGGCCACCAGAATCCGAGGTTGCCTGCCTTCGCCGGCGGCAAAGGCCTGGGTGAGGGCACGTACCGAGGCCACGCTGGCATTGCCTTCCTGGGCGTATTCCTTGCCATAAACCCCTGAAATCAGGCGGTTGCGGGCCTGAAAACGGCCCCAGACCTTTTCCAGGGCCTCTGAAATTTCGCCCAGGGTGGCGCGGGCGCGGGCGGCTTCAACTGCCAGGGCGAGCAGATTGCCCTGGCCTGTTTCGGCACTTTGGGTTAAGGCTGCCAAACAGTTTTCCACCCGTGCGGGATCCCGGTTTGCTTTGACCTGGGCCAGGCGTTGAAGCTGGGCTTCGCGTACGGCGCTATTGTCTACTTCCAGAATCGCGAGGCTGGCTTCTTTTTCCAGACGCCAACGGTTCACGCCGACAATCGTTTCCTGACCGGAGTCTATCCGGGCCTGGCGACGGGCGGCGGCTTCTTCAATCCGCATTTTGGGAATGCCCTCTTCCAGGGCGCGGGTCATGCCGCCATAGGATTCTACCTCTTTGAGATGTTCCCAGCCTTTTTCAATCAGGGCAGTTGTCAAATGCTCAAGCAGCCAGGAGCCCCCCAGGGGATCAATCACGCGGCAGATGCCGGTTTCTTCCTGCAGATAGAGCTGGGTATTGCGGGCAATCCGGGCTGAGAAATCGGTGGGCAGGGCTATCGCCTCATCAAGGGAATTGGTGTGCAGCGACTGGGTATGCCCCAATGCTGCTGCCAGGGCCTCCATGCAGGTGCGCACGACATTGTTGAAGGGGTCTTGTTCTGTCAGGGTCCAGCCTGAAGTCTGGGAATGGGTGCGCAGTGCCAGCGATTTGGGGTTTTGCGGCTGAAAGGGTTTGAGCAGACTGGCCCAAAGCACGCGGGCGGCGCGCATTTTGGCGATTTCCATAAAGGTATTCATGCCCTGGGCCCAGAAAAAGGAGAGACGGGGGGCAAAGGCATCAATCTGCATACCGGCTGCGATGCCTGTGCGCACGTATTCCAACCCATCGGCCAGGGTATAGGCCATCTCCAGATCGGCTGTCGCTCCCGCTTCCTGCATATGGTAGCCCGAAATGCTGATGCTGTTGAATTTGGGCATATATTCAGAGGTGTGTTTGAAAATGTCCGCAATGATGCGCATCGAGGGTTGGGGCGGATAGATATAGGTATTGCGTACCATGTATTCTTTCAAAATATCGTTCTGAATCGTGCCACTGAGCTGTTCCTGGCTCACGCCCTGCTCTTCAGCCGCCACGATATAAAAGGCCATGATCGGCAGCACGGCCCCGTTCATGGTCATCGAAACCGACATCTGATCGAGGGGAATTTCAGCAAAGAGGATTTTCATATCCTCTACGCTGTCAATGGCGACCCCCGCCTTGCCAACATCGCCCACCACGCGGGGGTGATCGGAATCGTAACCCCGGTGGGTGGCCAGGTCAAAGGCGACCGAAAGCCCTTTTTGGCCAGCGGCCAGATTGCGGCGGTAAAAGGCATTGCTCTCTTCAGCGGTGGAAAAACCGGCATATTGGCGCACGGTCCAGGGCCGCAGGGTATACATCGAGCCATAGGGCCCGCGCAGATAGGGGGGCAGGCCGGAAAGATAGCCCAAATGCTGGCAATTTTGCAGATCGGCTTGGGTATAGAGGGGCTTGAGGGGAATCTGTTCGAGGGTTTCCCAGGTTTTTTCAGCGGGGCTTTGGCCCGTTTCCGCCTGAAACTGTGCAGCCCAGTCTTCAGACGGGGTTGTGGCCCCAAAGAGGGGTATTTGCGTGAAATCAGGGTGTTGAAAGCGGCTCATGCGGGAACCCCCAAAAGATCAAGAATCGCGTTGAGTGTGGCGGGTAAATCTGCGCCCAGATAAATAAATTCTCGAATTCCGCTGGCCTGGTGGGCTGCCACCTGCTCCTTGGGATAGCCTGCCAGCAGAAGTGGCTGAGACCATCCCGCTTCGACACAGGCCGCGAAAACAGCGGGTACGATTTCGGGATAATCGGCATCAGCAGAACAGAGGACGGCCGCTGCAACCGGGGCCTGGCTCCAGGCTTGAACGGCTTCCTGGGCACTGGCAAAGGCCTCGGCCAGAATCACCTTCAACCCAGCCACCTCTAAAAAGCCTTGGGCGAAGTCTGCACGGGGTTTCCAGGCTTTGAGCGGGCCGAAGGGCAAGAGCAGAATCTGTGGGGGCTCGGGCAGGGCCTCAACCCGGGCGCGTAGTTTTTCAAAAGCTGCTGCGGCACGGTAAACGGGCAAGGCTTCAATTGCTGGCTCCTGAGCTGTTTCAGTCTGCATCAGCACGTTGCTGAGGGTGGCGATATCGGCTCCCCTGCGAATCGATTGTTTTAATGCTTGGGCGAAATCTTTGGTCTCAGGTTGAAAACCAGCGGGCATCCAGGCCGGAGCCCGAGGGGGGCGCGGCCCAGGCTCGGGGGGCGCAGGCAGCAGATGCAGCTCTGTTTCTGTTGCCAGGGGGGCGTATTGACTGGTCCCCACTAGGCTTTTTTTGCGTTTGGCAAAATCCTGCTGGCGTTGGCTGCGGGTTTCGGCGATCCAGCTTTGGGGCAGGCCTGTGGCCAAGGCTGGCATCAGACCGCCTTTTTGCTCCAGGGTTTGGAACAGGCCCCAGGCCTTTTCGGCCAGTTCTGTACTCAGGCTTTCCAGGGCATAGGCTCCCCCTGCGGGATCGATCAGGCGGGCCAGATTGCTTTCTTCACGCAGAATCAACTGCAGATTGCGGGCCTGGCGGCGGGCAAAGCTATCGGGCAGGCCCAGGGGCGCGTTGAAGCAGGCGGTGGATAAACTGTTAACACCGCCCAAAACGGCGCAGAAGGCCTGGCTGGTTACGCGCAGCATATTGACATACGGATCTGTTTTGCTCAGGCTGAGCTGTGAGCTGCTGGCGTGCAGCCAGAGCTGACCACTCAGGCCATAGGCCTGTAAAACCCGCTGCCAAAGCAGACGCAGCGCCCGGATTTTGGCCAGTTCGATTAAGAAGTCCGAGCCCGTTTCAAGGGTCCAGTGCAGGTGGGGAACCAGGCTTTCAGGGGAAATACCACGCTGATCCATCTCGCGCAGATAGGTCACGGCACTGCCGATCAGGCAGGCCAACTCCTGGCTGGCGGAGGCGCCTGCGCGGTGCCAGACCCGGCCATCGAGAGCCAGACTTTTGAGTTGCGGGGCGGTTTGCATCAGTTCCCGTATGCCCCAGGCGCTGCGATCGAGAATGCTGCTCAGGGGGGCACTCAGCTGGCCTTGGGCTGCCCAATCGGCGAGCGGGTCTTCGAGCAGGCCGCCGCGTAAGCTTTGGGGCTCTATGCCTTCTGCTTCCCAATAGCCCAGAAACAGACTTAAATTTGCCAGCGCAGGTGCTTGGCTGCGCACAAACAGTGGGGTTTGCGCGATGGGCAAATCGCGAAAGGCGGTTTGCAGGTCGCTGAGTTCTTCAAGTACCAGGCTGGGGCGTGTCGCATTCGGGCTGATTTCCAGCCAGAGGGCATCCAGCCCTTGGGGCAAATCTTCACGGGCAGAAGCGTTCCAGGTTTCAGGGCTGGGGTGAGGAATTTCCTGGCAGACCCACCAAGGCTGCAGCAGATAGCCGGCAGCCCGCTCACCTCGGCGGTGCAGGCCACTGGCGGGGGTCTGTTCAAGTTGGGGGGGGAGATCTGCGGCCCGGTAGATTGGCTTGATCGTCAGATCTTCATAGGTTTTTTTATGCAGTTTTTCAAAGGCCAGACCTTTGAGTTCTTTTTCGACCAGGGCTTGCCAGGCGCTGAATTCATGCCGGGGAAAAAGGGCGGGCAGATCGAGGTTCTCGCTGAGAGCTGTCATGGCGGATTCCCTTTCGGTGGACTTCTTTCCCAGTATAGCGAAATTGGCTTGAAATTGTACGCAAAACCATTGTACAAGAGGGGCCGAGGCTGTTAAACTCCCTGAATTGGAAAGGTGGCTTTTCGTGTCTGAAATCTATTCATGTCCTCAGTGTCAGCGTGTGGTTTTACCGGGTGATCAATTCTGTGCCGGTTGTGGCTGTGCCTTGACCTCAGAAGCCCCAGAACAGATTCAACCCAGCGAAACCCCCGAAGAAAGTTTTTGGAAACGTTTTCCTCTCTCCCCGCTGCAATCAGCCTTGAATCGGCCCTGGCTGATTATTTCTGTTTCTGCCTTGGGCGTCTTGATCTTGGGCTATCTGGCTGTTTTTCGCCCCTGGCAGGCGGTTGAGCCTTTGCCTCTTGCCAGTGCCTCTGCTTCACCCAGTGTTTCTGAAAGTCCTGTGGTTGCAGATGCTGCGGCTTTGCTGACAGCGGTTCCATCCCCTGCTCCAGAGTTGTGGCGCATCAAAGAAGGATTGGTGAATATCCGTTCGACGCCTTCTCTACAGGGCGAGGTCTTGGCTCGTGTCAAACAGGGAGCAAGCTATCCTGCGACAGGTCAAACCGCAGATCAGCAAGGCCATCATTGGATCGAACTGAAACTGGAACAGGGCACGGGTTGGGTCAGCTCCACGCTTCTAGAGGCGGTGCCTCGTGTCGCGGTCTCTGCCAGCCCCTTGAAAGCTCAAGCTTCTGCCTTGCCTGAAAAAATTACCCCCCCTGGGCGCTTGCTGAACCATGAGAAACTGGGAGGCTGGATGCTCGCCAAACCTGAGGATCGGCAGCGCACAGCTTTGGCCATGACCCGTCTGATGTTCCCGGATGAAGTGGCAGAAAGACAGAAAAAAAGAGCACTTTTATTGGAAACCTGTATTTCAGGCAGTGGCGAAGATACCAAGATCAACCACCATGATGTGGCTGAAATTGCTGCAATTTGTGCCCTGCTTTTGGGCTGGCAGGAAGAAAGCAAAGCGGCAGGCAGCGCTTCCTCTAAAAATCCCCAATAAAAGATCGTGTAGCCCGCATAAAAAAAGATTGACTTGGGTATAACTGAAGTATGACGCGTGAGGGAGTAATCACATGCTGGACTTTCAGGCCTTGGCCTCAGCCCGACAGGAAGTCGGAGTGCGTGACGAAGAACGTCAACGCCGTTCAGCAGAGCTGTATCAAAAGGCTTTGCTGATTTTAGCTGATTTTCAGCGCAAACAGGGAATTCAGAAATCTTTGCTCAAGCAAGCGGCCAATCTGCTGCATGAGTCATTGCTTTTGAATAACCAAAATCCTTATGCCTATTTGTGCATGAGTTATATTTTCTTTGTTCTCAATGATTTGCCCCGTACTCGCCGTTATTTGAATGCCGCCCGTAAACTCAGCCCCCATTTGCCCGAAGCGGGACTCTTACAAAAATGTCTTGCATCCTGAAGGAGACCTTAATTTTACAATGCTAAATTTTCCAAAATTTAATAGTATCAATCCCTTTAACAGTACTCCATCTACTTCGCCGCTTGCTGGTGCGGAGAAACCTCGCACAGAGAGCGGCTCTGTTCCTGCCTCGGGTGCCTCGAAACCTGCTGTCCCTGCAGAACTGCCGGGTTTGCCCGATACCTTAACCCTTGGCAGCGATGTCAAAGCGATTGATTCACTTCAGATTCAGCCTGAAAATGTTCAAGCCGGTGCTCCCTTTCTGAATTATTTAACCCAGACGGCCCCCAATGGGGAAGTTTTGGGTGGCCCCCAAGGGGGCGGTATTCAACGGCCTGAGGGCCCTGCTGTCGATACGCCCCCTGTCATTATTGGCTCGGTGCCCGGTGAAGGAAAAGACGCTTTGCGCGATATGATTGAAGCCATGAAAGCCTCTCTGCGCCAGGTTGAATAGGTTTTTTCATCCTTCAGGATTTTTTATTTGCTTCGGGCTTGCTTGGAGACTTTGCCTCCCCTGTTATAATGCAGGCGGAGGCTTTTGCTTGTGAACCTGCACCGCCTGATTGGCTTTGTCTACCGTAAAACCGACCAATGGACCCGCCCCTTTATCTTCAACCGGCAAAAAAAGCAGGTTCTGGCGGCCTATCCCCAACTCCGGCCCGTGATGGAGGCCTTTGAGCGGCGCTATATCCGTGTGGAATATGGGGCCCATGACCTCTCGCTAATGGAACGAATTCAACGCAAAATTGCCCAGGATGAACGCTATATTTATGGCGCCACCCCTTGGGTCGCTCTGTTGCGTTTGAGCCAGGAAATCGAGATTCGCCCCGATGAAGTTTTTGTAGAGTTGGGTTGTGGCACAGGCCATTTCTGTTTTTTCATGCAGCAGGTTTTTGGGGTTCAGGCGATTGGCATAGAAGCTTTAAATACCTTTGTGCTCAATGCCAAAGAAATGATGCAGGAACTTTCCGAGCCGCCGTCCTCACTTCATTTTGAGGGCTTGCAATTTCTCAACCTGGATTTTATGCATTTCAATTTTTCACGGGCCTCGCTGTTTTACGCGGCTTGGACCTGTTTCCCTGAAGCGGTGCGGGCCGCGATCCTTGAAAAATTTTTCAGGGAGTGTAAACCCGGTACCCGTTTGCTGGTTTTGACCCATGCTTTGGATGATCCCCGCTTGGAACTCAAACATGCATTTGAAACCTTTTTTTCCTGGGGACGTGATGTGGTGCGCCTTTACGAACTCAAACCCGCTTGAAAAAATCAGGGGCCTATCAGCGGTTTAAAGTTAAATTTTGATTAATAAAAACAGAGTTTTGCTCTTGAAATGGTTAAAAATCACAAATTTCTGTTATAATCAAGGCACAAAAATGCGGGGGGAGGGTCAGGTATTGGTTTGGGAACAATTAGAACTTTATGCTGAGAATTATCACCGTTTTACCCTCGAAGTCATGCCTTTATTAGAAGAAAGCTGCGATCAGGAAACCCTTTTGCAGATTTACAAAACAGCACGTCATTACCAGCGGGCTTTTGCCGAATTGGCGCGTGAAGAAACTGAAATCAGCCCCCTTTATCTGCGCCTGAGTATTACCTTGGCAGATACCTTGCAAAAAATTATCGGTTTGCCCGAAATGCCCTCCACGTATTAAGTTGATGGCCTGGCATCTGAACCCCCGTCACTGGGCTGGCTTGTCTCCCCAGGGGCTGGGTGAAATCAAACCCCATCATTTACTCGAAACCCTGCAGATTACCTGGCAGAACCGCGATCAATTGAGTTATGCCTGGCGGATTCTCAACAAAGGTGTCTGCGATGGCTGTGCCTTGGGCACAACCGGCATGAAAGACTTTACCCTCAAGGGCTTGCACCTGTGCACAGTGCGCCTCAATCTGCTGCGCCTGAATACCATGCCTGCACTTGACCCCACTCTCTTGGCGGATATTTCAGCGCTGAAGCACAAAACCAGCAAGGAATTGCGTGATTTGGGCCGGCTTTCGACGCCCGCTCTGCGTTTTCGGGGGGAGCAGGGCTTTAAACCCATCTCCTGGGATTTTGCCCTGGACTTATTGGCCCGTAAAATTCGCGGCCTGGATCCCCGGCGTCTGGCCTTTTTTCTGACTTCGCGCGGCATTCTCAATGAAAACTATTATGTGGCGCAAAAGGTGGCTCGCTTTTTAGGCACAAACCATATCGACAACGCAGCCCGAATCTGCCATTCACCCAGTTCGGTGGCGCTCAAGCAGGCCATTGGAGAAGGGGCCTCCACTTGTTCCTATCGGGATTGGATCGGCACGGATCTCTTGATTCTGATTGGCAGCAATGTGGCCAATAATCAACCCGTGACCACAAAGTATATGTACCATGCCAAGCAGGCAGGAACCAAAATTGTGGTCGTGAATCCCTATCAAGAGCCTGGCCTGGTGCGCTATTGGGTGCCTTCTGTGCCCGAAAGCGCCATGTTTGGCACCAAGCTGATGGACACCTTCTTTCAGGTGCAGACTGGCGGCGATTTGGCCTTTCTCAATGGGGTACTCAAGGCCTTGATTGCCCTCGGTGCCGTCGATCATGATTTTATTGCCGCACGCACCACGGGGTATGCTGAACTTCGCCAGCACCTTGAAACCCAGGTCTGGCAGGATTTAGAAAAACATTCCGGCAGTTCCCAAGCCGAAATGGAGCGCTTGGCAAACATGCTGGCAGGGGCCAAATCGGCAGTATTTGTCTGGAGCATGGGCATTACCCAACATACCCACGGGGTGGAAAATGTTCAGGCGATTATTAACCTGGCCCTGGCGCGAGGCTTTGTCGGGCGTGAACACTGTGGCTTAATGCCGATTCGCGGTCACAGCGGTGTGCAGGGCGGGGGAGAGATGGGCTGTCTGCCGGGACATTTGCCGGGGGGCAAGCCGCTGAACTCTGAAAATGCAGAAACCCTCTCGCGTTATTGGGGCTTTGAAATACCCGTTTGGTCGGGTTTAATGGCGGGCAATATGCTCGATGCTGCCCATCGCCGCGAATTGGATTTGCTGTGGTGTATTGGAGGCAATTTCTTAGAAACCTTGCCCGACCCCGCTTGGGTAGAAGAAGCTTTGGACCGTCTGCCGATTCGCGTGCACCAGGATATTTGCCTGAGTTCGCAAATGTTGGTCGATAGTGGCGAAATGACCCTGTTGCTGCCTGCCACCACGCGCTATGAAATGCGGGGCGGGGGCACAGAAACCAGCACCGAACGCCAGGTGATTTTCAGCCCTGAAATACCAGGGCCTCGGGTCGCGCTGGCCCGTACCGAATGGGAGGTGCTTGTGGATTTGGCCAAGCGGGTGCGCCCTGAGCAGGCCCATTTGATTGACTTTGCCGATACTGCTTCGATTCGGGCAGAGATTGCCCGTACCTGCCCCGATTATAAGGGCATAGAGCTGCTCAAGCAGGCCGGTGAAGCACTGCAATGGGGCGGGCGTCTGCTCTGCCGTGAGCGCTTTCGCACCCCCGATGGCAAAGCCACTTTTGCCTGTTTAACCCCGCCAGAGGCCGATTTACCCCCAGGTTTTTTCCGCTTGAGCACACGCCGGGGCAAACAGTTTAACAGCATGGTGCAAAAACCTGTCGACCCGCTGACGGGGGCGGCCCGTTTGGATATCCTGATTTCGGCCTCAGATTGTCAGGCCTTGGGGCTGACAGAGGGAGCCCCGCTCACACTGCTGTCTGAATTTGGGCATTTGCAAGCCTTTGCCAAAATCGCGCCGATTATTCCTGGCAATTTGCAGGTTCATTGGCCAGAGGGCAATGTGCTCTTGCCGCCCGATCGGCGCTCGGGGCCGGCGGGGGTGCCCGATTATAACGTGCTGGTAAGGATTGAAACCTCGCTTGCCAAGGGATAAGGCTTGGCCTTTGCTTTTGAACGGGCAAGCGCAGCATGCTGAACAAGTGAGAGAGAAAAAACGCGAGGGTTTTATGCCGAATCTGATCACACCCGAAGCACTCAAGCAGTGCCTGACCCATGTTTTTACTGAACCCCTGCCTCAGAAATGAAGCCCAGAGGTGCCTTGCGAAAGACCGCTGTGCTGCGCTGGCAAGCGGGAAAATTCTCGCGTTCACGACCGGATTCACTTGCCGTAGAAGAACCCCTTGAACTGCGCTTGAGCTGGGGCCCACCTGAACAGGCCCAAACCCGTTCTTTGATCACCACCCTGCGTACCCCTGGCGCAGATTATGAATTGGCTTTGGGTTGGCTTTTCAGTGAAGGGCTGATTCAATCGGCCCAAGATGTTGTCAAAATGACCTACTGTCTGGGAAAAAACAAGCTCGAACAGCAGTACAATATTTTGCAGATTCGGCTTCAACCGGGACTGCTTCCAGATTTAAGCCGAATGGAACGCAGCAGCGTGAGCCATGGCGGCTGCGGGCTGTGTGGCAAGCGAGAGATAGAGCAGTTGCAACAGCATCTCAAGCCAGATTTTACTTCGGATTTTCCTGCTGTACAGCCTGAACTGATTCTGAATCTTCCGCTTCAGGCTCGCCCCTTGCAGGCCTTATTCGAACGCAGTGGAGGCGTGCATGCTGCCGCACTTTTTAATCTTTCTGGTGAATTGCTCAGTCTTCAGGAGGATATCGGGCGCCACAATGCCGTGGATAAACTCATCGGTGCCGCCCTGATTGCAGGGCAGGTGCCCCTGCGCGAGCAGATCCTCTTTCTCAGTGGGCGGGCTGGCTTTGAGCTGATTCAAAAATCTTTACAGGCTTCTTTGCCGATTGTGGTTTCGGTCGGTGCGCCTTCCAGCTTGGCTTTGGAATTGGCGCAAAGCTATGGGCAAACCTTGATAGGGTTTCTGCGTGAAGAAGGCTTTAATCTCTACAGTGGTCAAGAGCGTTTGCAATTGATTGAATAAAACCGCGTCTGGTCATTGGGCTTTGAAAGCGTTAAAATAGTGCTGTGGATGGGCTCTCAGTCTTTTACTGAGGCTGATAAAACTCTGCATTATGCTAGAAAAAGGATGGACTTCATGCTGAAGCGTTCCCGTCGGGTCACCCCCGCGATTATTGGATCGGTCATGTCTTTGACCTTGATGACAGCCTGTGGCGAAAAAAAAGAAGATGCCTCGGTTTTTGAATCGATTGAACAGTGCGTACAAACTGGCCAGTACAACCAGGTACAGTGCCAGCAGCTCTATGAACAGGCCAAGGTTGAGCACAAGGATGTGGCACCTAAATTTGACTCTTTAGCAGATTGCGAAGCCGAGTTTGGCGTGGGCCGCTGTGAAGAGCCCGGTGGCGGCGAGGTCGCCAGCGCCGATACAGGTGGCGGCTCCGATCTCAGCCATACCACAGTGGTACATCACCACCATTCCTTTATGCCGATGATGGCGGGGATTATGATTGGCCAGTCGATGTCTCAACCCCTTTACCGCCCTTATACCAATGGCAGTTATGGGGCCTTTATGACCAACCGGGGCATGCCTGTCGCCACCACGGTGGGCCGTCAGAAAATCTCCCGTTCGATTGTCACCAGCCGACCCACACGCAGTACCACCACTTTGCGCCGCGGTGGTTTTGGGGCCATGTCCCGCTCCAGCATTTCCAGCTGATGGAAGCCCGGGAGTTTCAGCCCCGGCCCTATGCCCTGGAACTGGCTGATGAAACAGGCTTTACCTTTCATACCATTGATGGGGAGCCCTATTGGCATGAGGGGCGGGCCTATTGTTTCAGCATGGCCCAAGTCGAACAGGATTTGGAAGCCCCCACCAATGAATTGGTGGACATGTGCTATGAGCTGGTGGACGAGGCGCTCAAACGTGATGAGTGGTTGGATAAACTGGCGATCCCAGCCTATTGCCGTGATTGGATTCGGCACAGTTGGGACAGAGACGAACCCACGCTCTATGGCCGTTTTGACCTGAGCTACAATGGCGCAGGTCCGGCCAAGATGCTGGAGTTCAATGCAGATACGCCCACTTCACTGTATGAATCGGCGGTCTTTCAATGGATTTGGCTTGAAGACCTGCTCTCTCAGGGACTTTTACCGATTGATTCCGATCAGTTCAATTCGATTGAAGAAAAGCTGCTGGCCGGCATTCCCGAAATGGGGCTCGACAGCCTTGTGCATTTTGCAGGTATCACCGAGAGTGATGAAGACAGCGGCACCATTCGCTATCTCGAAGGCCTGTTTCAGCAGGTCGGGTTTCCGACCCGTTTTATGGATATGACCGAGATTGGCATTGACAGTGCGGGCCGTCTTACCGATTTACAGGATGAGGTGATTGAAGCGATCTTCAAGCTTTATCCCTGGGAGATGATGGTGCGCGAAGAATTTGGTAAGGCCTTGCCCTATGCCGGGGTGCGTTGGATTGAACCGCCCTGGAAAATGCTGCTTTCAAACAAGGGCATTTTGCCTCTGCTCTGGGAAATGTATCCCGACCATCCCAATCTGCTTCCTGCCTATTTTGCGGATGATCCGCAAGCGGGCCTGAAATTGGGTTCGCGTTATGTGAAAAAGCCGCTGTTCAGCCGTGAAGGGGCCAATATTACCCTTTACCAGGAAGGCGATCTGATTGAGCTGGGGGGCGAGTATGGCGCAGAAGGCTATATTCTTCAGGCCTACCACCCTCTGCCTGTCTTTGATGGCTGGAGTGCAGTTCTGGGTTCCTGGGTGATTCGCGGCGAGGCCGCTGGCATCGGCATTCGTGAGGATTTGGGCCCGATCACCACCAATGCTTCACGTTTTGTTCCCCATTATATCTGGGGTTAGAATCTCTTTTGAATGCTAGGGCACTTCCACTTGACCGAGGATGGGGGATTGAACTCCAGAATCATCAAGGTAGCGGATTTCATAATTTCCGGCCTGTAGGCGTTTTATTTTGAGAAACAGAGGGGCAGGTGGCGTTTCGGGGCAAAGCCCTTTTTTTAAGTGGATCAAAATACGGTTTTTCACCACTTGCCCTGTGACCTCTGAGAAACAGAGGGCAGAGTCAAAGGTGGGAATCACTTCAAGTGGGATTTGAATTTCTTGTGGACTGATCAAGGCGGGCTTTAATTTGATTCCTGAGGTTTTGGTCTGAAGATAGTCCCAGGATACGTTTTCCTGGCTCAACCAGACAAAGACTGCGGCACAGGAAGAGAATCCCACCAGGAATAAGGCACATAACCCACCCGAGAGCATGAACCGCAGCCAGAACAGTATTTTGGGCATTATACTTTTTTAAAGCGCTGAATCAGGGCATTGGTAGAGGGGTCATGCCGCAATTCAATTTCCGAGCTGTTTTCTAATTCTGGAATAATTTTCACTGCCAAGGCCTTGCCCAATTCCACGCCCCATTGGTCAAAGGAATCAATGCCCCAAATAATACCTTGCACAAAGACACTGTGTTCGTAGAGTGCAATCAGGTGGCCCAAGGCCATGGGGGTCAGCTTTTCCAGCAAGAGGGTTGTGGAGGGGCGGTTGCCTTCAAACACACGGTGTGGCACCAGCCATTCGGCGGTTCCTTCGGCACGTACTTCTTCGGCGGTTTTGCCAAAAGCCAGGGCCTCGGCCTGGGCGAACATATTGGCCATCAATTGCGTATGGTGGGGGCCGATTGGGTTGAGCGATTTGACAAAGCCAATAAAATCACAGGGAATCAGCTTGGTGCCCTGGTGAATCATCTGGTAAAAGGAATGCTGACCATTGGTGCCTGGTTCGCCCCAATAGATTCCCCCGGTTTGGTAATCCACGGGCTGGCCTTCGGCGGTGACCCGTTTGCCATTGCTTTCCATCGTCAATTGCTGCAAATAGGCGGGGAAGCGCTTGAGGTATTGTTCATAGGGCAAAACCGCAGTGGTTTCGGTCCCAAAGAAATTATTGTACCAAAGGTTGAGCAGGCTCATCAGCACGGGCATATTCTCGGCAAAGGGCGCATTGCGGAAATGCTGATCCATTTCATGAAAACCCGCCAGTAAATCTTGAAAATTCTCTGCACCAATTGCGATCATCGTGGCCAGTCCAATCGCTGAATCCATTGAATAGCGGCCTCCGACCCAATCCCAGAATTCAAACATATTGGCGGTATCAATCCCAAATTTCTGAACGGCTCCGGCATTGGTTGATACCGCGACAAAATGACGGGCGATGGCGGCTGAATCCTGCAGTTTGTTCAAGACCCAATCGCGGGCTGTGTGGGCGTTGGTCATGGTTTCTAGCGTGGTAAAGGTCTTGGAGGAAATAATAAACAGGGTTTCTTCGGGGTCGAGATCCTGGCTGGCTTCAGCAAAATCTGTGCCGTCGATATTGGAAACAAAGCGGAAGTTTAAATTACGCTGGCTGTAGTGCTTTAAGGCTTCATAGGCCATAACAGGCCCCAAATCTGAGCCGCCAATGCCAATATTGACCACCGTGCGAATGGGTTTGCCGGTATAGCCGGTCCATGTGCCACTGCGTACTTTTTCGCTGAAGTTTTTCATTTTGGCGAGTACGGCCTGTACTTCGGGTACGACATTCTGCCCTTCATAGAGCAGCTCTTGGTCGGCAGGGGTGCGCAGGGCCACGTGCAAGACCGCGCGGTTCTCTGTGTGATTGATGCGTTGGCCTTGAAACATGGCCTCAATTTTTTCTTTGAGCCCGGATTCTTCTGCCAGTTGTACCAGCAGGCTGAGGGTTTCGGCGGTCACCCGGTGTTTGGAATAGTCAAAATAAATGCCCAAGGCATCCAGCGAAAGTTTTTCTACCCGTTGGGGGTCGTCAGCGAAGAGTTGGCGCAGATGCAGCCCCTGAATTTCGCTGTAATGTTTTTGCAGGGCCAGCCAGGCGGGGCGTTGGGTTAAGGGTTGGGTGCTCATGGAGGGTTCCTTTTCTATCGCTGCTTCTGGTATTTTGCCTTGCTGCTGCGGCAATGGCAACTGTGGGAGGGCATAACCCTGCTCTGAGAGGGATTTTTGAAAGGTGTTTCCTGACTCACCCTTGGGTCTGGCGGGCCGCATGTGGCGCACATCGTGTGCGTCACATGCTTTTTTCATTCCGCCGTTTGTTCCATCTTGGTTTATGCCCTTTGGGTGAACGGCTTCATTGCAGGTGCCCGCTGCGCCCCAGGATGAAGCCTGGAATTAGTTGGGGTTTTGTGGGTATAGCGCTTACGACAGGCAGGGGTTCTTGTTTCAAGTGCGAATTTAAGTTTATAAAGGAATATTCTTCAGCAGATTATTTTGAAAGAAGCATTTATTGTTAAAAATTCTAAAGAATTTAGACAGTATTTTGAGTAAATACTTTTATTGTAAAGAAATAGGGTGAGTTAGTTCTTGATTTTGTTTGCGGCTTTTAGACTTTGATCTGCATGATTTATGTATGACAAATGTATAAAGAAAATTCTACAAATACAATAATTTGTTGACACAATCTTTAAAATCTTTTGCTAAACTATTCGGCAACCTACTTGATGCCTTGATGGAGTCTGACCTATGCAATACAATCGTTCTCGCCTCTCGCCTCTCGCCTCTCGCCTCTCGCCTCTCGCCTCTGGGCGTGCTCTGCGCTTAACCAAAGCGATTAAACCCTTTACGGCCAGTGTTCTGGCCAGTCTACTGCTTTTTTCTTGTATAGCTCAGACGCCTGTTTTAAATGGCCGTTCGCCAAGTGGCAATCAAACTCAATTCAAGCAAAATCATTTAAAACTACCCAAAGATACGTTTTATTACAGTCCAGGTTTTCAGGGTGAGATTTTTGAGAAACGTTTTGCCGTTCAAAATCTTCCTATTGATTCAGGCTGTACTTCAGGTTGTGTTGATGAGTTGAGTGCCTCGATGGCCTGGCCAGCTCCCTCCTGGCAGCCTCAGGCAGGAAGTATTAGTCTGGCTTCTTTCGGCTCAGCCGCACCAGGCTCAAGCTATGGTTATGGGTTCAATGTTCTTGAAACAGGTGTCTATAACGGAGAAACGATTGCAACTAAAGTGAAAGTTGGCATTAGTGCGGTTTTGAACAGTTATCTTTCAGGCGGTTCAATCCCTGTGAGTTTTGTTCAATCCGTCAAAATTGCAGAATTGATCTTTACGAGTGTCGATGGTTTGAGTTTCAGTTTAGAAAGTGCCCGCTCAGGCTATGCTCCCATATACTATAACTGGTCAGATCCCAATGCAGAAGGAACATGTCAGGGCGCGGGTTGGGGACAAGGAGAAACAGATCTGCCTGTGACGGCTCAATTCTCACTCAATCCGACTACTGGAAAAGGAATTTTGAGTGCCAGTCTGAATGGGTTAATGAATTACGCATATTATAATGCAAAGTACCCAGGCAATCCCTATTCTTGTGCTTATATCAGTGGCGTAACCGGGCAAAGTAGTGCTTCTGTGAATATGACCTTTACTGTCAATTTTGAACAGAATCCCCAGCCTACCCCCACTCCCACCTCTTCGCCCACGCCAATCCCTACCCCAACCCCTGTTCCCACGCCTACGCCAACTCCTGATCTGTGCGATTGCGGTGGTTTTCAGACTTTAGCAGCAGGAAAGAAAAACTGCCATCCAAGTTGTAAGTCCAGAAAAATACGCCCTGTTTACTCACCTATTAAACAAAATAAAACTTGCTCATTTAGTGGACCTTTTATAAGTGAAAATACTATTCTTGAAGTAGCTAAGGTTCATGATTTTGACCGTGATCAAAGCGTTCCGACTCATGATGTTGAGATAATAATTCGAAACAGAGGAAAGTTTCCTTCTGCTGCAGGTTTTGATCCTGAATTAGATTTTATGCGTACTTTACGTATTGAAGCGAAGCAGAAACGACTTAATAATGGGCAATTAGTAAATATTACTTCTTCAGGTAACTTAGCCGTAAAAGATAAAAATCCAGTTCAGTATATAGATCAAATAATGAGTGATTTCCTTGCAAATGATTTATTAACAGATGTGTTCTATCGTCATAATTTTTCTAGCCCTAATATTCAAAAATACCCAACACTTAAAAACCTATTTTCAGATTTAATAACGGATGATACTGCCCAAGTAGCTGTAATATCAGCAAATCTCAATTCTGTGCAAAGTCAAATTTCTGAAGGTGAAAGTTTGGTTTTAATAATTGAATTTACAGTGGGGCTTCGAAGTTTTGTAACTGCATTAGAATTGACTAAATCTTCTGATAAGAAAGGCAATTGGAGTGAGATAAAATGTTATTAATAATTCGCAAAGTAGTCAAAAAAATCCTTATTTTATCTGTTTTTATATCTTTGTTTAGCTCTTTGAGTATTTCTGTTTTGGCTGAGCCAGTTGCATTTGATCGGATTCTGGGAAAAACAAATCCAGACTCATCTGTTACAGATCTTTTGACCAACAGAGCAATTTTTCCAAGAGGACTGAAACAGCCTATCAAAAGTGTTGAAATTTATATGGGTGGATCTTTTAAAGATTATCAAAAAAGAAAGATAAAAATCAATAATCGAAGTTATTTATGGGTTATTGAAGATTTGAAATTTAATTCACCCAAGGCAATCTATTTTGTGAAAGATGATGTAATAAAGGGATATTGTCTTATTGAAGATTTTTTAGTTTACGATCGTTTTTCAAATGACCCAGAATTACAGCAGATTTATGCTGTTTCTGAATCAACCACGTATTTTTCTAATAAATTAAAGATGTTTTCGAATGTGAATGTTTTGGTTCGCTCTCAGTTTAATGAACAATCAGAAGAAACCTATGTATTTGTAAGTGTTCTTGGATTAAACTTTCTATTTATTGATGCATATTTCCCTATGGAAATCAAAGCGATGGTGTATCCCTTAATGGTGGATGCCCTTAATTCGGCTATTGTTAGATTTCACGCTGGTGCAAAATAATTTTCTTCTCCCTTATCCCGATTGGGGTTTGAAAAAGAACGATTAAATGAATTGGCTTATAGATATGAGCCCCTTCTCGGTTCTCTGGGTTATGAGCTTGTTCAAGAGATGAGCGCTTTGATTGCACGCGCCCATGATGAAATATTTGATAAGTGGCAGGCTGATATTCAATTGGCTTTTCATTTGTTTCAAAAAAAGGCTTGTGCTTTTGAAACCGCTCCAAAAACTCATCCCTGTAATTTAAGCACCCCTTTAGGGATTTATGAGCCAGCAGGATATCATCCCCGATATCCAGGAGATCCCGTCAAAAGTAAAGAACCTGATAATGGCCAAGCGGCTTTAGCAAATTCTCTGTATTATTCTGGTATTAATGATCCTGGTCGGGAAAGAAGAATTGGGATTGGGGCTGGTGAATTTGTTGTGTTGGATAGAGATCAAAATGCTTTCCCTGGTCAAGCAGCTCGGTGACATGGGCATGTAAGAGAATGGGAGACGTTGGAGCAGAAAATGAAAAATATTTTGATAAAAAATGGCTATGTAGGCTTTAAGAAAAAAGGAAAAAAGCCAACAATAGTAAAGGATAATTGTTGAATATATGAGTTTGGGAGATTTGGAGCTAAATCAAAATTTTCTTAGATTTAATATTGATTCGTGTAATTACCTTGAGTTTGTACTGGATGATCCTCTATCAAATATCTATAGATGGATGAATACTGAGGGGTTTTTGATCACTCCCCAAAAAAAATGGAAAATTTTTTATTATGATCATCTAGATTGGGCTATGTATCACATGGTAAATGCATTGACTCGTGCTCTTTCTGGTAAAGATCCGATCAAACCGGAAATGTTTGAAAAAGGAGTGGGATATTTTCAAGATCTGAAATGGTTTTTTGAACCAGATGATGATTCTCCTTTTCGAAATTCTCCATTTCAAGAGGTTTATGATAAATATCTTCAACCGTCAATGAGTAATGAATTACTTAATTTTTTAGGTAATAATGATTGGCTCTATCACCATGAAGGTAAAATTTATCTTGAGCTTGCTGAACTGTTCGAACCAGATGAGTTTGATGATGATTATAAGCAAAAATTTGAAGTCTTTATGCAAAACTACAGTTTTAAACGCTTTGAAATTACCCGAGAAACAGCTCAACAATGGATCTCTATCGGGGAAACCATCATGGAGGCCATACATGCAGCAGGTAAAGCTGGTAAGCTTTGGGGGCCAGAGCCTGATATGCCTTGATAAAGTCTTGTGGCTTATTGAAGAGTATTCCCCAGCAGTTTAAAAGACTGGCAAACTGAAACCGAACAACGCTTGACGCAGATCCAGACCCTCAGCCAGGAACTGACCACACCTGCGATTTTGGCTGCGACAGAGCAATATGTGTTCAACGTCAATTACTTTTTTCGCTCATCATTAGATTTCCTCATTACGAGCTTTTTGCTTCTAATCTTATCTTAACCGTTTCCTAATTCCTGAGGCCTACGAGATTCAATTTCTAAGCGCGAAGAAAACCACTTTCTTGCGAATTTTCATGCAATTTCAATTTGAATCTACTCACAGGACCCGTCCACTGTGCTAATCTATTTTAGATAGTAAAATATTTATTAACTAAAATAGTTCTTAGCAAGATTGAAAAAGATACAGCCATGAAAAAAAAATGGATTCTGATCACAGGAATATGTGTGGTGGTGCTTGCCTTTGCGGCTTTGGTGGGCTCACGTGTACAACAGAAAAAAGCCCGTGCAGAAGCACTTAAACAGCAGGTTCCGCCTCCCACAGCCGTGGCCGTGGCAGCCCCCCGGCAAGGCCGGATGGTAGATGCTCTCAACCTGACCGGCAATGTGGTCGCACAGCAGGAAGTTCAGTTGGTGCCCAAAGCCAGCGGCCGTCTCAACAGCCTGTGGGTTCAAGAGGGCAGTCCTGTCGTCAGGGGGCAGCAACTCGGTGAAATTGACCATGCTGAACTCGATGCGCAAATTTTGCAGGCCCAGGCCTCTGCCCAGACTGCCAAAGCCAATCTTGCACAAATGCAGAATGGACCCCTGAAAACCCAGATTGCCCAGGCCCGTGCTTCGGTACGCCAGCTGGAGGCCACCCTTCAGCAATTGCAAACCAGTTCTGCGCAAACCGAGCGCGATCTGCAGCGTCAGCAAGCCCTGGCTGCTGAAGGGGTAATTACCCCGCAGCAATTGGAGCTTTCACGCACCCAATTGCAAAGCAGCAAACAGCAGATTCTGGCCATGGAACAGCAGATTGTGGGGGCCCGCGCCAATTTACAGCAATTATTGGATGGCACGCGCCCTGAACAGATTGAATCAGCCCGCGCCCAATACCATCAGGCCCTGGCCACGATCCGGCTTTACCAGGCCCAGTTGCAGAATTACCGCCTGATTTCTCCTCTGACGGGGATTGTGACCCAGAAACATGTTGATCCAGGCAATTTGGTGGGGTCTTCGGGCCCGGTTCTGAGCCTGGCCCAAAACCAACGCCCTGAAGTTGAAATCTTTTTACCCGAGCGCGAAATTGAAAAGGTACACACCGGTCAACAGGTTGAACTGCGTGCGGCGGGTTTTGCCAACCAGGTGTTTATCGCCCATCTCACCCAAATTTCGCCGATCGTCAATCCCCAAACCCGTCTGGTCAAGCTGACAGCACGTTTGGACAGTTCCCGCAGTCTGCCATCAGGTATGCTGGTCGATTGCCAGATTGTGCTGCAGGAAAAACAAAAAACCTGGGTGGTGCCTGCTGAATCGGTGATTCATGAAAAAACAGGGGATCTGGTGTATACCGTGAAGAACAAGACCGTCACGGCCAAACCCGTCAAAACGGGCTTGCGCACCCCCGAAGAAATCGAAGTGCTGCAAGGCCTGGTTGCTGCCGATCAGGTGATTGTCAAAGGCAATAGCTTTGTGCGCCCCGGCGATAAAGTACAGGTTCAAGCCGCCGTGCAGGAGGCTCAGTAAGTGGAGCCTGAAGTGAAGTCTGAACAAAAACCCGAACAAAAACCTGAAAACCAGGGATTTAATATCTCTGAATGGGCGATTCGGCGGCCCGTTAGCACCGTTATGCTGATTGTCTGCCTCTTGGTTTTGGGGTTTATGTCCTATACCAACTTGCCTGTTGAGCTTTTCCCCGATGTCAGTTTCCCGATTGTCTCGATTTCCACCACCTATCCGGGGGCTTCTGCGCGAGAAATGGAGACCCTGGTTTCCAAACCCTTGGAAGATGCCGTCAGTGCCCTGAATGGGATTGAGCATATTACCTCTACCTCCAGCAATGGCATTTCAACCGTGCTGATTCAGTTTCAGCTTGAAAAGAATATCAAAGACGCCTCCAATGAGGTCAATGAAAAGGTCGCACTGGTGCGCAAAAAATTGCCCCAAGATGCCGATGAGCCGATCATTGCCCGCGTCGACCCCAATGCCGCACCTGTGCTCTTTTATGCCATGACAGGCCGGCAGTCTTTGTCTGAAATCACAGATTTTGCCCGTGACGAGCTTAAAAGCCGCTTGCAGAAGATCAGTGGTGTGGCCGAGGTTAGTATTTTGGGGGGGCAAGAGCGCGAAGTTCAGATTCTGCTGGAGCCCGCTTTGCTCAGCCAGTACCGCCTGACCCCCGCCCAGGTCAGTGCCCGCTTGCAACAGGAAAACCTCGATTTTCCCAGCGGCCAGATAGATACTGGCCGTTCGGTGATTATTATGCGTACCGTCAATTCCTATAAAACCGCAGCCCAGGTAGGTCAGACCCCGATTGCCATACAGGGGGGCAAGGTCTTGACGCTGAATGATCTGGGCACGGTGCGCGATGGCTTTAAAGACCTCACCACCCGTACCTGGTGGAATGGCAAGCCTTCGGTGGTTTTGTCGATTCAGAAACAGTCAGGAACCAATACGGTTGAAATGGCGCACCGCCTGGAAGCTGAAGTCGAGAAAATCCGCGAAGAACTGCCTTCGGGCATGAAAATTGACCTCTCCTTTGATACCGCTAAATTTATTGAAGAATCCAAAGATGGCGCCATGGAAGAGCTGATCGTGGGCTCGCTGTTGGCGGTGGTCGTGATTTTTCTCTTTCTGCGCACCGTGCGCGGGACGATTATCGCTGCGATTGCGATTCCTACCTCGGTGATCTCGACCTATACCTTTATGGCCATGCTGGGTTTTTCGCTCAATTTTATGAGCCTGATGGGGCTTTCGCTGGTGGTCGGTATTCTCGTTGATGACGCAGTTGTGGATTTGGAGAATATCTTCCGCCATATTGAAATGGGCGAAGATCCCTTCCGAGCTGCGATTCGGGCCACCAATGAAATCGGTCTGGCGGTGGTAGCCACCACCTTTTCGATTGTGGCGGTTTTTGCTCCGGTCGGGTTTATGGGCGGTATGATTGGGCGCTTTTTCAGACAGTTTGGTCTGACCGTGTCCTGTGCGGTACTGGTCTCTCTGCTGGTGGCCCGTACCCTGACGCCCACCCTTGCCGCTTATTTTCTCAAACCCATGCCTGCCAAGCACGTTGATGAACACGAGGCTGCTGTCGAAGGGATTGGCGGCGTGTACCAGGAGATGTTGCGCTGGGCCTTGAATCACCGTTTCTGGACCTTGGGCATAGCGACCCTGACCTTTATTGTGGCGATTCCGATTGCGGGGCTTTTGCCCACAGGTTTTGCGCCTAAAAATGACCGCGATGAATTTTCGATTGGCGTGGACATGCCCTCGGGCAGCAGTCTGAACCAGACCACGGCCCTGCTGCAGGAAATTGCCCGCAGGGTAAAAACCGAGCCGTTGGTTAAAAGTTTGCTGATCACCTCGGGCTCCAGTCGGGGCAGCACCGATTCTGGTTCGGTAGCGGTGACGCTTAAGTCAAAAAAAGACGGACGGCGGGAGAGTGCCGCCCAGGTACAGACCCGCTTACAAAAATTGACTGAGAATATTCCCGGTGCGATTATTTCCTACCGTGAAACCCAAGGGGTGGATGATGGCACGGGCAATACCTATGATATGAACCTCTCTTTGCAGGGGGACAATCTCGAAGATTTGCAATCGGTCGCGGATAAACTGGTGGCCCGTCTGCACCAGATGCCGGTGGTCAAGGTTTCGAAAACCTCAACCGGGACGCCCCGCCAGGAGATTTATCTCAAGGTGGATCGCCGCCGGGCGATGGAATTGGGCATTACCCCTGCGGTTTTGGCCAGCACGATTCGTGCCGCCTCTTTGGGGGATATGGTTACCCAGATGCGCCTTGACAATACCAATGTGGATATTCGCGTGCGCCTCAAGGATTTGGAACGCTATGCCTATGAGCGTCTGCGTTCGCTGCCAGTGCAGAGCAGTACGGGGGCTCAGATTCCGCTGGCAGCCCTGGCCGATATTCAGTTTGAAATTGGCCCCACGAATATTAACCGCTATGACCGTGAACGCCAGGTGATGGTCTATGCCAATGCCACGCCAGGGGCTTCGCTCAGTGAAATTATCGGCCCTGTGACCGAAGAACTCAAGAAAATGAAACTGCCGCCTGGGGTCAATTACAAGTTTCAAGGCCAAGCCGAACGGATGAAGGATTCTTTCAAGAATATGGGCCAGGCCATGATTTTAGCCGTGATCTTTATTTACCTGATTCTGGCCTCGCAGTTTGAGCATTTTCTGCATCCGCTGACGATCATGGTGGCCTTGCCGCTTTCCTTTGCTGGGGCCTTTATGGGCCTGTTTCTGGCCAATCAGGAATTGGGGCTGATGACCCTGATCGGGATTGTCATGTTGCTGGGTCTGGTGGTGAAGAACTCGATTCTTTTGGTGGATTACAGCATTACCCTGATCAAAGAGGGTTTGCCCCGCAACAATGCCTTGCTGGTGGCGGGGCCGGTGCGACTGCGCCCGATTCTGATGACCACCATTGCGATGATTGCGGGCATGTTGCCCGTGGCCATGAAACTTACAGCGGGATCAGAAACACGTGCGCCGATGGCTGTGGCGGTGATTGGGGGCTTGATTACCTCTACGCTTTTGACCCTTTTGGTCGTGCCTGTGGTCTTTACGCTGATGGACGATTTTGTCCGTTTTCTTGGGAAGTTTACGGGCTTTCATGTGAACCATGAACACCCCTTGAAAGAGGCTGAAGAAGGCGCTCTGGAAGCGCTTCAGGCGGCTGAGGCTTTGCCTGAAAATTTGACCTAAGCAAGAAGAATTTTAGCATGTAAGCCATATGTTGTACATGACGTAAATATTAGAAATGGGCTATAGCTTAAGAGTATGATACTTGTAGATCAAGGACAAGGAGCATCTCTTATGAGCGAAGATTCTAAAAAACGAAATATTGCGGTTTTGGGGACTTTCGGCAGTGGTAAAACCACCCTGCTGGAGTCCCTTTTGCATTATTTAGGCGCTATTTCTCAAAAAGGAACGATTGAAGCGGGAACAACAGTTTCAGATTATGATGCTGATGAAATTCGTCGGCATATGTCGTTGGGCAGCAGCCTCTGTCAGGTTCGCACCGAAGATGGCTGGCTGTTTAATTTTATCGACACCCCTGGCTTTCAGGATTTTCTGCATGAAAGTTTAGACAGCTTAAACGTGGTCGAGGGTGTAATTTTGGTTTTGGATCCCCTCAAAGGCTTGGATATTACCACCCAGAAACTGATGGCTGCCATTCGTGAACGCCACTTGCCCTGCATGCTCTTTGTGAATAAATTGGATCATGATCAGGCAGATTTTGAAAGTTTTGCCGCCCAGCTTGAAGAAACCCCTGATTTCCAGAACCTCTATCACCTGACCCTGCCAATTGGGCACGGCCATGATTTGAGTGGTGCGGTTGAGGTGCTGGAAGAAGAAGCCTGGGTCACAGATGAATCCCGTGAAGGCCATTCTGAACAGATTCCGTCTGATCTGGACGCTGCCCATGGTTTAGAAACCCTGGTCGAAGAAGTGTCTGAAGAAGATGCCCATTTACTTGATACTTATCTTGAAACCGGCCATTTGCCGGTGGATGAAGTTCGCCATGTAATCCATGACAGTTTCAAAGCAGGGCACCGTCATCTGCTGCTTTCGGGCTCTGGTAAAACAGGGGCGGGTCTGCACAGTCTGGTCAGTGCCTTGAAATATCTGGCGATTCACCCCGAAGAACGTGGTTCTGTGGTTTGCCAAGAGGTTGAAAACCCCGAAAAAACCTGGGAAGTAGATTTGAACCAGGAAAAACTCTTCAGTGCCTATGTGTTTAAAACGGTGACGGATCCCTATTTGGGCAAGATTTCGTTTTTCCGGGTCTTTTCAGGCGTACTTCAAAACGGTCAGAATGTCTTGAATGCCAATGGTCACAATGAACGCATGGGCAAGTTGATGCGCATGCAGGGCAAAACGACAGAAGCTGTAGAAGAATTGGTGGCCGGAGATATTGGCGCGGTGGCCAAACTGGCACATACCCAAACCGGAGATACCCTGCTGGCCACTCAGCTCGCGGGACAGGCCTTTGTACTGTATCCGCTGAAAAAACCAGAGCCCATTTATTCTGTGGCCATTTCTCCCAAACACCGTCAGGATGAAAACAAGCTGGCCAATGGGCTGCATAAGCTCAAGGAAGAAGACCCTTATTTCACCCTTTCGGTGGACCCGGCGACTCATCAGTCGGTTTTGGGCGGTGTGGGTCAGGCCCATGTGGAATTGCTGATTGAACGTTTGGCCTCTCGTTTCCATGTTGAAGTTGAGCTTTCTGAGCCCCGAATTCCTTACCGTGAAACGATTACCTGCATGGCTGAAGCCCAGGGCAAGCATAAAAAGCAAACTGGGGGCCATGGTCAGTATGGCGATGTCTGGCTGCGCCTGGAACCCCTGCCCCGGGGGGCGGGTTTTGTCTTTGAAACCCAGATTGTAGGCGGTGTGGTGCCGCGTAACTATTGGTCTGCAGTTGAAAAAGGCGTTCAGGAAATTATGCAGGAAGGTATTCTGGCCCGTCAGCCGATTACCGACCTGAAGGTCACACTTTATGACGGTTCCAGCCACAATGTGGACTCTTCAGATCTGGCGTTTCAATTGGCGGCCAAGTTGGCTTTCCGCAATGCCTATGAAAATGCTCAACCCATACTGCTTGAGCCAATTATGCAGCTTGAAATCACCGTTGCTGAAGACCAGACGGGTGCCATTCTGAGCGATTTGGGCAGCCGCCGTGGCCACCCACTGGGCATGGAACTGCAACGCGGTGTGCAGGTAATTCAGGCCGAATTGCCCATGGCTGAAGTTTTGCATTACCCGCCTGTTTTGACCTCGCTGACCCATGGTCAGGGCAGTTTCAGCGCTCGCTTTTCACATTATGCAGAAATGCACGAGTTGCAAAAGCGGGAACTGATTGCACAGGTGCGTGAACTGGTCAGCCAAAGCTAATTGGGATTGAGTCTTTCATGCCTAAGCCGCCCCCACAGGAGCGGCTTTTTTCAGTGCTTTAATCGGGTTCAGTCGGAAGTGAGCGCTGTTCTATATGGGCTTGAAGTCGAGCGACCAGCCAGGCCTGATCGGTTTTGCTCAGGGTTTCACCCAGGCTATATTTCTTTTGGTCTTTTGCCTGAATGAGCACTCCGTCCTTTTGGGTTTCAAAATTGGCGCTCCAGGGATCGTTTCTCAGTCGAATCGTTTTAATTTCGGAGAGCGGCAGATGTTCCTGTTTGGGGGCATCAAGCGGAGAATAGGTTTCAATGAAAAGGCTGTCAGCTGTCATTTTGAGATGTTTACGGCTTCGTGTCAGGCGCAGCAGTGCCTGGCGTTCAGCGAAAAGATACCAGGCGATCGAAGGCAGATAGGTGAGTAAAAAGAGCAGAGCTACCCAGTCTGAGGTTAGAGCGTGCATACGCATCAGGGCGACCAGCAGAGAGAGATAACTGGCTCCCAGGCCCAGGGCCTGTATGCTTTGGCGGAGCACATGTTTCTGTTTTTGCTTGGTGTTCAGATCTTGAGGAGGAACGATAATTTCTGTTTGTTCCTCCTGTTCAGTGATGTGCAGTGCCGATTGATTCGGTAAGGATAAGACGTTCTCCGTATGGACGGGTTGAAAAGATTGGGCGGCACTCAGCTTATGGTCTGTGTGTTTGATGAGAGTGTCTTTTTTTTCTTCCAGAGCTTGCCTAAATTGAGCTTGAAGCAGTCTGAATAAATAGGCGCGATCTTGATCGTTTAAGGCGTGTCCAAAGCGATAAACCCTGTATTTTCCTGAACTGATCGATTGCCCGGAGAGGGTGGGTTGATGCTCTATGAGCTGTAGTTCTATCTGTTCTCCTCGATTTTCTAAGTTCCAACTTTTGCGTTTTTCTTCAATCCGGGCCAAACGATTCCAGGGGATTTCAAATGTTTCGCGAGGTTTTTGGGGGGGGGTTTGGGAAATAAAAATAGACTCTGCTGTGAGTTTGAGTTCGGTTTCCATCTGGAGCAGATGTTTGAATTTGTTTTTTTCGTAATAAAAGGATCCAAGCAGTAAAAACAGTAGGGGAGAAAAAAGACTGGCAAATAAAACGGGATTTGGAATGGTTACTAAAAAAATAATGCTGATGGCACTGAAACGGGCTCCCAGCAAAATAAGCTGGTGGCGTTCTTTTTTCTTTAGTTCATCGGAATGTGGATGGGCTGGAATTTGAATTTGGAGAAAATCACTTTCCTGTCTGACTTGTAATTGAGATTCAAGGGGAGGGCGCAAAAAGGCTCGTTCAGGAACTTTTGAATTGACTGGGACAGGGCGATTTTCTATTTGCTTTAGGGTTTCCAAGGCTTTTTCGGCACTCGGGCAGCGATCTTCAGGCAGTGGATCGAGCAGGCTGTGCAGCCAGGTGATCAGTGCTGGGCTGCAGTGGGCATAGGGTTCAAAATCCAGACGCAGGCGTTTTTGGGGCAATTCAGAGGGGACACGGCCTGTCAATAAATGCACCAGGGTGGCCGCCAGACCATAGAGATCACTGGTGGGAACGGCTTTGCCCGCAAACTGTTCGGGGGCCATATAGCCAAAGGTGCCTGCGACAGTCGAACTGCCTTCAGGGGTTAAGAGCTGGCTGACTGCGCCGAAATCGATCAGAAAAAGTTGACCTTCTTGATTCAGCACCAAATTTTTGGGTTTGATATCGCGGTGAATCAAAGGGGGATGGTGACCGTGTAAAAAGATCAGAATTTGAAGCAATTGCTCAGCCAGTTCCCGAATTTCTTGTTCGCTGGGTCGCCAACCATCGCCCAGTTTTTCGGCCAGGGTTTGACCTGGGATATAGGCGGTGATCAGGTAAATGCCATTTTCGCCCTGGCCCCAATCCAAGAAGCGGGGCAGTGCGGGATGCTCCAAATTTTTGAGGGTTTGGGCCTCGCGCTCAAAGAGTTCGAGGTTTTTCCAGGTGGGCATTTCGCTGAAATTCAGGGTTTTGACCACCACCTGCTGGTTCTGCCATTCGCCCAAAAGCGTTTTTTGCCCCGGGCGTTCCGCCAAGGGGCGAATGATGGTCAGATTTTCAGGCAGAAGGTTGGGAAGCGCGCTCAGGGCAAGACTTCTACTTTCTCAGGCGGGAAAGTTTCGTCCATCAGGCGTTCCATGGCATAGAGGGCAATCCCATAGGCATTGGAGGCCTCATGCAGGCGATGGGGCAGCTTGTCGGCAAAGTGCACAAAACGCTCTTTGATCAGTTGGTTGCGCCGGAAGGCATGTTCCATCATATGCTTACCGGCCACGCCGGTTGAAACCAATTGCAGCTGTTCCTGCTGACGTCCCAAGGGTTTCATGACCTCTTGCAGAGAATGGCCCAGATAATCGCAGAAATCTGTATAAATGACCTGGGCCAGTTCGTGCAGTTCTTTGGGGGAAATCGTTTTTAAATCCAAACCAATCGCACGGGCCAGCAGGATATAGGCGTCGTTTTCCTGAAGCAGGGGGAAATCGTGTTCCCGCGCAATTTCAGGGTGAATATACTTGAGCAGACTGGCAATCACCACCATGCGGCAAACCCGTGCGGTAAAAGGATACTCCTGGTCTTTCAGCTGGGCAGATTGCTTGATTTGATTTACCGAAGTATACAGCGCACCATGGGGCATAAACTGGTGGTGGGTCAGGCGGTGGCGCAGGTAACGCGCCAAACGGGCCCGACCTTCGGGATCTATCCGGCTTTTCAGAATCGGGGTAATATGGGTTTCGCGCGAGCCCACATCGACCACCATGGCATTTTTATACATGCGTGAGGCCAGATAGGCGCTGCCATAAAATTGCGTGGCCACAAAGGCCGAGGCATTTTCCCCCTTGACCGAGAAGAGCTCGCGGGGGGTAAAGGGTTTACCGTCGGCTCTTACTATCCCGACTTTTTCAGGGTCAAACAGCGATTGAATAAAGACATTGGCAGTATAGTGCAGACCTTCTTCATAGCTGCCAAAGGCAGAATAGGGCATGCCTGAGAGAAAATAAATCTTATTCAATTGTTGGGGGTCGATTTTTTTGACATAGAGAAACTGGGCGATGGTTTCCATCAGGGCCCCACCAAACTCACAGTAATAATCTGGGCCGAAATGAAAGGGCACACGGAAAATCAACCAATCGACATAGGGCACCTTTTGGGGACCTTCAACGTGAATCAAACACAGTTTAACCTGATCGATATCGAGATCGATGCCAAGGGTATAGGCCATCTCTTAATACACCGTTGAACTCAGCAACTTGCCCTTTTCATCGAAACTGAAATGGGAATAATCCAGATACCACCAAGTCGTGGTGGTACTGCCGTCATCGCGTTTAGAGGTGGTCACGCCTTCTGGGCCATGTTGGCGGCGTAACCAGACAGAACGCTGGTCAGAGCTGAGATGGGCGGGTGGATTGACCGGGCCGAGCTTGATTTTGTTCTCGTCCAGTTCTTGTTTCCACTCTTCCTGTTTGGCCTGGGCTTCACGGGCATAGTTGCTGTCTGCGGGAATATACTGCATCTGGCGATAGGCGCCACGCAGATTGCCATTGACTGCTTTTTCCATCGCCCGTTCGAAAATGGTGCGTACCCGTGTTTGGTTGAAAAGTGCTTGGGCTTCTTGCGCATATTCAGAAGTGGGGTTGATATTGGCAAGGGTCAGCAGGGCTTCATGCAGACTGTGTGAGGCGACCAAGCGTTTGCCATAGTTCAGCTCAATCAAATTCCATTTGCGCTGGGCTTCAGCATAGTAGGGCTGGCCAGGACGCACATAGCGCAGGTATTGCAGGGCCAGATCGACCCGTGAGCGTTCGTTATCGAGCACTTCCTGCTTAACGGGAACATTCCAGAGCAGAAGCAGGGTTTGGTTATTGGCCATGATCCAGTCGGCAATCTGAAGATAGCTGGTGGAGTCATGTTTGGCGCTGACGCGTGCGCTGAGATAGGGGTGCGGATATTCCCGCAGGGTATAGGCTGCGCTGAAATGCTCACTGGAACCCGCTACCATTTGGGCATAGGGTTCAATCGAGAAACGGCGAACCGGTTTTTGTTCGGGGTCGAGCAGCTCGATTTCGAGCTGAACTCCCCGTACCGCCAAAGGGGAGATGTTTTTAACAATTCCAGAAACTTCAACTTCGGTAATGTTTTGCTCTGTCAGCCGCACATTGACTTGAAGAACCTGCGCCAAGACTTCGGCTTTGCTGGGGGCTGCCGATTCTGTTCTTTTGAGGGGCATTGAAGCCGGTTTGGCAGGTTGAGGAGATGATTTGGGAGCTTGTGGTTTTGATGCTGGGGCCTGTGAACTTCCTTCTTCAGGCAATTCCAGGTTTAAATCATCTAAATCAAGATCCTCATCGGCAGAAAAGGCAGGTATGCCCGGCGCAAATAAGGCCAGAATAACGGCTGTGCAAAGGCTGGTTTTCCAGAGCTGATGTTTCATTCGATATACTCCCTTAAACGTCTGTTGCGGTTGGGATGGCGTAGCTTGCGCAGAGCCTTGGCCTCGATCTGGCGAATGCGTTCACGGGTGACATTAAAGTACTGGCCCACTTCTTCAAGGGTACGGGGGTTGCCATCGCCCAAACCAAAACGCAGGGCCAAAACCTCGCGTTCCCGATCAGAGAGGGTTTTGAGTACTTCGTCCAAGTCATCCCGTAGCAATTCCTGGGTGACAGATTCTACTGGGGTTTCACCATCTGTGCCCTCAATAAAATCACTCAGGCGACTGTCTTCTTCTTTGCCGATTGGGGTCTCCAGTGAGATGGGTTCCTGCGCGACTTTGATAATCTCGCGCAGTTTATCTACGCTGACTTCCATGGCTTCAGCAATCTCATCTTCTGTGGGTTTGCGTCCGTGTTTTTGAGAGAGCTTGCGCGTGACTTTTTTGAGGCGGTTAATGGTTTCTACCATATGCACGGGAATACGGATCGTGCGCGCTTGGTCTGCAATTGCGCGGGTAATCGCCTGACGAATCCACCAGGTGGCATAGGTACTGAACTTATAACCTTTTTGGTAATCGAATTTTTCAACGGCGCGAATCAAGCCCAAATTGCCTTCCTGAATCAAATCCAGAAAGAGCATGCCCCGCCCCACGTATTTCTTGGCGATACTGACCACCAAGCGCAGATTGGCTTTGGTGAGCATGCGTTTGGCTTCATTGGCGCTTTTGGCAAGATTGCGCAAATCTTCAGTGCTGGTGGCCTTGCCTGCTGCTGTGCGTTCTTCAGCGACTTGAATTTCAGCCTTTTCAAGATAGGCCTGAATTTCTTCCAGCGAAAGGCTTTGAATCTTGGAGATTTCCATTTCCTCTTCTTCGTTGTCGGAGAAGAGGCTGGCATCTTCAATAATTGTTTTTTTCAATTCGTCTTCATCGAGCACTTCTTCGTCTGAGGCATCCAAGGTATCCTGCATACCGCTGGTATTGTAGCTTTTGGCAATGGTTTTGGCTAAAACCTTGGTTAAACCAGGGGTTTGGGTTTGAATGACTTCGCTTAAATCATTTTGAAGAAATTTACCTGCTTCAATCCGTTTGGCCAGTTCGACTTCTTCCGCACTTTTCAAGAGCGGAATCGAACCAATCTCTTTGAGATACATGCGCACGGGATCATCGCTGGAGACGGCACTGGGAGTATCCAGATCCAGGGTGACATCTTCGTCTTTTGTTTCGTCTTCGCTGTCATCTTCAGTTGAAATTTCATCTTCTGTTTCAACATAGCGACTGTCTGCAACGGCCAGACCGGCACCTACCACGACCTGCTCACCCACACCGGGCAAATCATCTTCGTCTTCGCGGTGGCGGGGCGCATCATAATCTTGATTGCTTGACTTCTTGCGTTTACTGTGACCCTGTGTCAAATCCTGTATCTCTCCTTCAGGCTGAATCTATTTTCAGACGCTTACAGACCTGTCTGTCGCAGTTGCGCCAGCACTTTCATCTGCTCCATATAATCTTTCATCAGCAGCAAATAACTCTCTTGATCCTGCTCGGCTTCCGCTTGCTGGATCTGCTGACTGAGTTGACTGATTTGACGGTTCTGGCACTCAAGTTTAACATTTCTGATAAAATCAGCCAACGATTTATCAAAGTTAAGACTTTTAAGCTGCTCACTCTCCATCATTTCAACCAGACGCCGATGAATTTCTACTTCTGGAAAGACCGTAAACAGCTGCTGCCATTCAAAGGCATAGCCCTGTTCATGCAGGTCGACCAGATACTGGCGCAGATATTCATGCAGGGTGTCTACAAAGACCAGCTCCCGAACAGCGGCAACCACTTGCTCCCGACGTTCTGGATACTGGAGTATCAGATACAACAGGCCTGATTCTGACCCATACAGTTTATCACGGGCTTCGGCAGAAATAAAAGCAGACCTTGGGTTTTTGCCACTTGCCTCAGCAGAAGCTGACCGATTTTTTTTGGAACGTCCCGGTTTCTTGATTTCCTGGGTCAGTTGTTCTCGCAGCACGCCTTCGTCTACTTGCAGGCGCGCTGCGACCTGGCGAATTGATTCATCGCGGTAAACCGGTTCGCGGATGGTTTTTAAAATGGTGATCGCTGCTTTGGCGGCCAGGGCCTTGTCGAGCGTGCTGTCAAGCTGAAAGCCTTCCAAGGCTTTGTTTAAACGGTATTCAATCAGGGGCAGGGCTTGATCCAGAACCGCTTGAAAAGCCTCCGCCCCGCGTTGGTGGAGAAAGGTGTCAGGGTCTTCGCGGTCGGGAATTTCAATCACCTTGATTTGCATATGCATGTCTGCGCTGACTTCATGGAGAATATCCGCGCCCCGATCGGTGGCTTTTTGGCCGGCTGGGTCGGCATCGTAGCACATCACGATTTGCTGGCTGTCGGTAAAGCGCAGCACCTGTCGGGCCTGCATGGGGGTCAGGGCCGTTCCCAAACCTGCGACCGCATGTTCAAAACCGTATTGGTGGGCGGTGATAACATCCAGATAACCTTCCATCAGCAGCACCTGATCCCGCTCACGAATAGCTTTCTTGGCCAGATTCAGGCCATAGACATGCTGGCCCTTCTGGTAAATTTCTGTTTCAGGCGAGTTGATATACTTGGCGGCTACGTCCGGGCTCAGGGCCCTTCCGCCAAAGCCCAAAACTTCACCATTGACACTCACGATTGGAAAGATCAGGCGGTGGCGAAAGAGGTCATAATGCCCTTCCTTGTGGTCGTATTTGCCAAACAGACCACTTTTTTCAAGTTCTTCCTGGCTGAAATGCTTGCCGCGCAAGTGGTCATAGAGAGCGTTCCAGTGGTTGATTGCAAAACCCAATTGAAAGCGTTTCTGCATTTCTTCGCTGATTTTTCGGGTTTGCAGATAGGCCCGGCCTTCTGCGCCATATTCGGGGTGGTTCAGGGCCCATTCAAAATACAGGCTGGCTTCCTGGTTGATGCGGCGCAGGGTATTGCGAAAGATTTCTTCTTCTTCGGCGGTTTCAGAGAAAACCAGATGCACGCCCGTGACTTGGGCCAGATCCTTGATGGCTTCCATAAAGGACTGGTTATTGTGGCTCATCAGAAACGAGATCACATTGCCAGCGGCCCCACAACCAAAACATTTGTAAATCTGTTTTTCGGGGCTGACCACAAAGGAAGGCGTTTTTTCATTGTGAAAGGGACACAGACCTTTGTAGCGATGGCCTGTGCGTTTCAGGCTTACATATTGCCCTATGATATCCACAATATCCGCACGTTGGCGGATTTCTTCAATAATGGCGGGGTCTAGCTTGGAACTCATGGCGTTTTCAATCGCTCAAATAGAAATAGGGTCTTTGTATTATAATGCCCTCTGGACTGTGATTAACAGAGAAAGGGTCCTCTCATGTATAAACTTGTACTTCTGCGCCATGGCGAAAGTGAATGGAACCGTGAAAACCGCTTTACGGGCTGGACAGACGTGGATTTGTCTGAAAAAGGCCGGGCCGAAGCCGCTGAAGCTGGGCGCTTGCTCAAAGCTGAAGGTTTTGCCTTTGATTTGGCCTTTACCTCGGTTTTAAAGCGCGCGATTCGCACGCTTTGGATGGCCTTGGATGAAATGGACCGTGTCTGGATTGAGGTCCGCAAGGTTTGGCAGCTCAATGAACGCCATTATGGGGCTTTGCAGGGCTTGAACAAGGCCGAAACCGCAGCCCAGCATGGCGAAGATCAGGTCAAAGTCTGGCGGCGCAGTTATGATGTGCCCCCTCCTGAGCTTGAAAAAAGCGACGCGCGCTACCCAGGGCATGACCCCCGCTATGCGGGTTTGTCTGAAGCTGAATTGCCGCTGACAGAAAGTCTGGCCACTACCGTGGAGCGAGTCGTTCCCTATTGGGAAAAAGAAATTGCTCCTGCCATCAAAGCGGGCCGTCAGGTCTTGATTGCGGCCCATGGCAACAGTCTGCGTGCCTTGGTGAAATATCTCGATGGGGTGCCTGAAGCTGAAATCGTGGGCCTGAATATTCCCACGGGGATTCCTTTGGTCTACGAGCTAGATGCAGATTTAAAACCCCTGCGCCATTATTATCTGGGAGATCCTGAAAAAGTTCAGGCTGCGATCAGCGGTGTGGCCAATCAGGGCAAAGCCAAATAGCTTAAAATTCCCAGCGGAAACCTACACGCACTTCGGTGGCTGGGGGTGTATTGACCCCGGCCATCCAGTTTTGGCGCACTTCGGCGTTGAAATGGTGATAATCTACACCCAGACCGGCATAGCCGCCTGCGCCTGCAGAAACTTTCGCGCCCAACATGCCGGCCTGGGCGACAGCCCCCACCGTGGCATAGACACCGGCAGGGCTGTCGCTTGGTTTCCAGGCGGCTTTCAGCCCCAGTGAAGCTCGTGCCAGACCGGATTGATCTCCCCCCAGCAGCTGCAATTCCTGGGTGACACCGCCTTCAAAATGGCGCACAGAAAAGAGATCACTTTCACGGGAAATACCCACACCCGCCAAAATACGCCCTCCTTGGCTGGAGGCCACCAGGTGGATCCGTTCGGGGTCGGTGAAAAGGTTGCCATCTGAACCTGAATGGGTTTTACCGGGCGCCAAAAGCTGGTCAATCAGGGCATAGAGGGCGGCGTCTTTGCGTTGCAAAAGGGTTTTATCCCCGGTCAGATAGGTTTCCATGCCCTCAGCGAAATATTCGTAAGGATTGGTTTTGGCGTAGGAGGTAATAAAGCCCTCTTTGCCTTGGGTTTTCTTGTCTTTTTGCCAGGCCTGGCTGTAGAGGTTTTTCACGGCATCCCGTTGATCATCGTTGAGCAGATTGAGGTGAATGACGTGGGCGAATTCATGGCTGAAAACGCCGTGGGGGATATAGTCCCGCAACATGCCGCCACGGTCGAGCATGCGCAGTGAAATTTTACGGGCGACCAGTCCCAGCAGGGGATCTTTGACCACATGGGCCCCTGGCATGATCACCCCAGCCGTGCCCTTGGGCAGCACCGTATCAAAGCGGGCATTGGTTTCGCCTGTGACGAAGAAAAACTGAAAACCAGCGCCGTAGTTGTCATTGGCGATGGCATTCAGGCTGGGCAAGAGGCTGGGAAAATGCTGAAGGTAAACCTTGAGCTCATCCAGCACCTGGCGTTGTTCGGCACGGTTCAGCACTGTAAAGTTTGAAAAGATCAGTTTGAATTCAGCTGAATCGAGCAGAGCGAATTCTGCGGGAGAGAAGTCTGCTGCATAATCTGCGGGGTTGAGATCCAGATCGCGTAAAATCGGCGTGACTTCGCTGTCGAGTTTCAGGGCTGCCAGTTGGGGGCGGTATTTATCGCGCTCAGGGCGGGGCAATTGCAGGAGCAGACCGCGCAATTCAAGTGCTTCACCAATTTCGAGCTTGCCATCTTTGAGGGCCAGGGCCAAAGCCGTGCGGATCATATGGTGGGGTGAGCGCTCTTCGCCGGGGCTGAAAAGCCCCTGACTGCCCATCAGGGGCATGGCTTTGAGTAGGGCTTGAATCTCAGCAGGGCTGGCTTTGCGGCTCTGTTCGAGCAGAGAGGCGCTCAGGGGGCCAGGGGGGCTGGTTGGCCAGGGGAAGCGTGAATCGCTCTGGTATTGATCTTTGTGGCTCAGGATCTCGGCCTGAGTAGGGCTGAGGGGCGGGCGGCTCAGGCGAGTGGGGGACGGTTGGGGGAGACTTTGGGCTTGAGGTTGAATGGCTTGCATAAATCGAGAGGCTCCCCGCATGAAAAATTAAATAGACTTAATTATTATTTAATCAAAATTTAATTTTAAAGTCAAGTTAAACCTATCTATTCAAGCGCCGCCTTGAGAATCTCAAGCACCCGCTCCAGTTCGGTCTGGGTATTGTAAAAATGGGGTGAAAAACGCAGATAGCGTTCCTCACGCAGAGAACATTCCACCTTGTTCTGGGTCAGAATTTCATACAGGTGGGTGGCCTGTGCCGGAGGCAGATCGAGGGTTAAAATTCCCAGGCGTTCTGAAGAATGGGCGGGGGTAATCACTTTGAGACCGAGATCTTCACAGGCGTCCCGCAGCCAGGCCGTTAAAAACAGAATATGGGTTTCAATCGTGTGCATGCCGATTTCTTCAAACAAACCGAGTGCGGCATGCAGACCCGCAATGCCCAGAAAATTGAGCGTGCCTGTTTCAAAACGGCAGGCATCGCCACGGAATTTCAGTTCATAATCCAAAAGATCCCATTCGTTCTCCACACTCAGCCAGCCTGCAAAAACGGGTTTGAGTTCTGCTTGCAGGCGTTTGGAAATATATAAAAAGCCTGCACCAGCAGGGCCCATCAACCATTTGTGTCCACCGCAGGAGACAAAATCAATGCCGAGGGTTTCGACATTCAAATCGGTAGCTCCCAGGGCTTGGATACTGTCGACACTCAACCAGGTGCCGTGTGCATGGCAAAGTTCGCTTAAACCTTCCAAATTTATGCGTTGGCCGCTTAAAAACTGAACTTGGCTGACCGAAAGCAGACGGGTGCGAGGGGTCATGGCGGCGGCAAAATCTTCAAGTGCCAGATAGTGGCCACGGGGGGTGACATAATCAATTTCAACACCGAGATGGCGCAGGTTTTCAAAGGGATAGACATTGGCGGGAAATTCCAGACGGTTGAGCAGGATGCGGTCACCGGGCTGCCAGGGAAAACTGGCAGCTAAAATATTGAAGCCACCGGAGGTATTTTGAGAAAAGGCAATCCGGTCGGCATGGGTATGCAAGAGGCGGGCCAGTCGCTCACGGGCTTCCTGCAGTTTGGGCTGAAAGGAAAAATAGTTCTCGATTTCTGTGAGGTGCCGTTGGGCAATATACTCATTCAAAGTTTCAACCACACGGGTGGAAAAAGGACTGATCGCCGCGTGGTTGAGATAAATCTGGGTTTGAGTATGCGGAAAGAGTTCACGATAGGGGGCCGGAAAATTCATGGTTTTGTTCTCCAAATTAAAACAGGCAGCCCAGAGGCTGCCTGTTCAAACATCTGCTTTAAGTATCAGACCAGCTCAACCAGAGCCATGGGAGCGCCATCACCACGACGGGGGGGCAGGTGCAATACACGCACATAACCACCGTTGCGATCGGCATAACCAGGGGCAATGGTTTCAAACAGGCGCTGGGCGATTGTTTTTTCGCGTGCCTTTACCTGTTTGGACTTCTCATCACGCTTGACCACGCGATATTTGGTTTCGTCTACAATATCTTTCTTCTCCACGGTCAAAACCACGGGTTTGCTGGAACGGTTTTCCAGCAGGTAGGAAGATACCAAACGACGGGCATTCAGATCTTCTTTGCCACGTTTGGCAAGGGTGATCATCCGCTCAACTTCAGCTTTCACAGCTTTTGCTTTGGCTTCGGTGGTTTCCACACGGCCATGCTTCAAAACCTGGGTGGTCAGACTGCGCAGGAGGGCCCGGCGCTGATCGGCCGGCAGGCCAAGTTTATGACGTTTTTTCTTGTGTCTCATGGATCAGTTTACTCCTCGTCTGCGTCTTCATCATCATCGTCTTTTTTACGCCCACCGCTGCGGAGCAGATAACCCATACTTTTGACTTTATCAATGACTTCTTCAGCAGATTTCTTACCGAAGTTCTTGATATCCATCAGTTCACGCTCAGATTTCTTGAGCAGATCTGACAGGTTAAAGATATTGGCACGCTTCAAGCAGTTATAGGCACGGATAGAGAGTTCCAGCTCTTCAATGCTGATCTCTTCTTCCTTGGATTTTTTGGGCTCATCTTCCTGTTCAGCCATCAGGCTGCCCACCATAGACATGCCTTCACCAGAAAGAACCGTAAAATGACGGAACTTTTCAGAAAGGATGGCGGCACTGGTGCTGATAGCTTTATCGGGAGCGATGCTGCCATCGGTCCAGACTTCCAGGATCAGTTTGTCAAAATTGGTGATCTGACCCACGCGGGTATTTTCAACCTTGTAATTGACACGGTGCACGGGCATGTAAATGGCGTCAATGGGGAGCCAGCCCAGAGGAAGTTCCTCACGGCGAACTTGTTCAGCAGGCACGAAGCCTTTGCCTTTTTCAACACGCATTTCCATTTCCAATTGGGCACCATCCTGAAGGGTGGCCAAACGAGCCGCTTTGTTAACCACTTCTACTTCACTGTCACAGACAATATCCGCAGCGGTCACATTCGCGGGCCCTTTGATGGACAAAGTCACAATTTTAGGACCTTCTCCATAGGATTTAAAGGCAACTTTTTTGAGGTTCATGATCACGTCAAGAACATCTTCAACCATGCCTTCAATCACAGAAAATTCATGCAAAACACCGTCAATTTTGACGGCAGTAATTGCTGCGCCTTCCAAATCGGAAAGCAAGACCCGACGCAGGGAGTTACCAAGGGTGGTACCATAACCCTGATCCAGAGGCTCGGCTACAAATTTGCCGTAGAGACCATCGGTCGTCTCAAAGGATTCCACACACTCAATGGTTGGGTTTTCCATAGGTATTCAGCGTTTAACCTTTCATTCCAGAGGTAATGAGTCTATCTCTTAGACTCTGCGCCGTTTGGGCGGGCGGCAACCGTTGTGGGGGATAGGAGTTACGTCACGGATACGGGAAATTCCCAGACCCACTGACTGTAAGGCACGGATGGCGGTTTCGCGACCTGAACCAGGACCCTTCACATAAATATCTACTTCTTGCAGGCCATGATCCATGGCGGTGCGGGCTGCATTTTCAGCAGCAGACTGGGCGGCAAAGGGAGTACCCTTCTTTGCGCCTTTGAAACCGACGGTGCCGGCACTTGCCCAGGAAATGGTATTCCCCTGGCTATCGCTGATCGTAACGATGGTGTTGTTGAAGGTGGATTGAATATGAACCACACCTTTGCTGACACTGCGTTTGATTTTGCGACGGGGCTTAGCGGTTGATTTGGCTTTGCGTGACATCTGCTCTTTCTCTCCTTATTTCCGTCCACGTCCGGCAACGGTCTTACGAACGCCGCGACGGGTTCTAGCATTGGTCCGAGTTCTTTGGCCGCGCACGGGTAGACCGCGACGGTGACGGATGCCTCGAAAAGTGCCGATTTCAATCAGGCGTTTAATATTCAATTGAACTTCCCGGCGAAGATCACCTTCTACCCGGATATTGTCGATTTCTTCGCGCAGACGAGCGACTTCGTCATCGGATAACTGATGTGTACGGGTATCAGGGTTGATACCTGTTCTCGTCAGAATTCCCTGACTTGTTTTCAGTCCAATACCAAAGATATAAGTCAGCGCAATTTCAATGCGTTTGTTGCGTGGCAAATCCACACCTGCAATACGTGCCATAAATACGTCCAGTTAACTCCTTTTCATTCTGTTCGCAAAGATTATCCTTGGCGCTGCTTGTGTTTTGGATTTTCACAAATCACCATCACACGGCCTTTGCGTTTAATTACACGACATTTGTTACAAATCGGTTTGACAGATGAGCGTACTTTCATAATCTTCTTCTCTCTTATTTCAATCGATACGTGATCCGCCCGCGGGTCAGGTCGTAGGGAGACAACTCGACCTTTACCCGATCCCCTGGCAGGATCTTAATAAAGTTTTTGCGCATCCGCCCGGAGATATGGGCGAGAATTTCATGGCCGTTTTCCAGCTTCACAGTAAACATGGCGTTCGGAAGCGATTGCTGGATCGCGCCTTCCATTTCAATAACGTCTTCTTTTCCCATAAATTAATCTTTCTCTTAACCTGAATTATACGTTCTCACCCAGACAGTGGCAAGTACAAGCATAGATGCCAGTACAGGTACAGATCGGCTTTGAACGGGGTCAAAACACAGGCTAACCACAGGCAAACCACGGGGTATAACCGATGACTCGGATTATAAGGTTGGGTGTATTTAGACAAAGAAGTATCTTAGCGCAATGCATAGCAAAAAGCCAGATGATTCAGCAGAGATCATCGCAAAAAATAATATTTTTCGTATCTGTGCTGTGTGCCGGTGATCAGTTTGCTCCAATAGTCACATAGACGGCCTCTGGCATTTTTGTCTTGACAGCCATATTGCGCCAGTTGCAAACCGGCATAGCGTGCCCAGAGCAAGAGCAGGGTCTGGTGCACCGCTCCCAGGGGGCTGATATCTCCTTGTGGGCTTGGCAGCGTAAGCGTATTCTCGTGCAGTTGGGCTTGAGCATTCGGGAGACAGAACGCTTGAAATTGGGGGGGGATTCCTTCAAGCGCTAGATCGGGAAGCAGGTTGTGCAGATCGGGAGGGGCTTGGGCTGTTCCTGCCAAAGCCAGGGTGCTGGGACCCAGACTTTGTGTCCAGACCAACAAGCGATTTCCTTGAAAAAATTCAAGCATCCCCGGCGCTATCAGCGCGGCTTCTGTTTGCCAAAACCAGTAGCCCGCTTCAATTTTGTCTGTTGGACGCAGATCCAGGATCAGTGTGGAAGGTTGAGCTTCTGAAATAAATTCCTGGTCTTTGCTGAAGTTTACACCCCAACCCTGTGCATCAGCGCGCATCTGCCGCTGAACTTTTGTAAAGTCCAAAATATGGGTGGGCCAGGCTGTGAGTAAGGTTTCACCGCTTTCAAGATAGCTGACAAGGCCTGTGCATTTTTCCTGCAGCCAGCTTTCAGGCCAAGCGGCTGGTGTTTCGCCAAACCAATCATAGGGAGATTCTGCCAGTGCCCAAAGTGAAACAGGAACCGTGGGCCCTGCGACTGTCACTTTTTGACCCGAGCGCGCGACCAAGAGTGCCAAGAGGCTGCTGGCGGGAGTTTCTCCCAAAATGATCAAATCGTTTGAAATTTGCACGTGACTCTCCTTTATTTCACGGGGCGCTATCCTATACAATAACAGGTATGCGCATTGATATCCGTGGTTCTGAATCTGATTTTTCTGGCTATCAGCCTGCTCGGGCGGGTCAGAATCAAGACTCTCCTGCTTTTCAGGCCTTGCTTGAACAGGCCTTGGGCTCTGCTGTGCTTGCCACACCTCAACCCTCTCCATCTTCTGCTGTTCCTGTGATGCTCAGCATGAACCCTGTAAATTTGACTGAAGATGAGTTAGATGCCCAAGAGGATCTTGAAATTCAAGAAGAAGAGTCTGAGCTGCTTGAGATTCGCGAAGAGTCCTATGAAGAAGATTTGCTTGAAAATGAAGAGGTCATGGAAGACCTTGTTGAGCAATGGGAGGAGGCCGCTCCCGGAGAAGAGGATAAGGTGTCGGAGCGGGAGCTTGACGATCTTTCAGATCAAATGGACTTGCAGGATTTAGGCCTGGATCTTGCCGATGATTTACCCGAATTGGGCTTGGAGCCTGAATCAGCGATTTTAGACGGAGATTCTGATTCTTCGAATTCCCGCGATTCCTCAGAAGAAAAACAAGGCAAGGCCTCTGGCAAATCAGGGCAGGCTTACTCCGCCGAATCGGCTGCTGTGCAGGAACGCGAAATGACCTATACCGAGATCCAGCATCTGGTGGATACGGTTTTGCATGGCAGCAGTACGTTGCCCTATAAACTTCACCGTGTTTTGGGCAAAGTGCTCGATAGCCTGATCTCTGGGCAGCGCTACCCTTTGGATCAACATACGCTTTTGGATCTTGATGTTTCTGAATGGAAAACTCTGTTTGAACTTTTTCCTCCCCGTTTTTTTCACGGTTTGATTCGACCTTTACAGCTCAATGCAGGGAATGATTTTCAGCAGATCAAGGCGGGTTATGCATTATTTGACAAGGTCTTTTATCAGCGTGGCTTGGAACCCCAGGATTTGGATTTACTTGAAGAACTCTGGGGGGCTTTGGTACCTTTGCCGAGCATGTTTACCAGCTGGTTACGTCAGCCTGAATTGCCCACCTTGTCTTTGACAGATTTACAATATCCGCTTGAGATGTTACAACAGCATCAGGGACTTTTACCTGGGGCCAGTGGCAGAATTCAGGGCCTGGCTTTGCAATATCTGCATCACCCTGAAACGGCGGTTGAATTGCTGAGTATCAGCCGACAAATTTTGCACGGACTGCCCTTAAACGAAGCCCAGAACCAATTGTTGAGTGAGAAACTTGCAGACTATTGTTTTTCAAATGCACTTCAATCATCAACCCAGATTGTGCCTATTTTAAGCAAGGCACTGGCAGGGCAAGATCTCAGTCAGGAAGAAATTTTGCAGATTTTGCAGGGGGCCTCTCAAAAAATTCTCAGCCATTTGCCCTATGCGCAGTTGCCAGCTTCTCTTCAGGAGATTATCGACTTTATTCATACGGATCCTGACCACAGTGAAGACAATATCCTGGCACTCTTTCTTGAGAATGAATCCCAGAGCTGAGTAGAGTCCTGGTATAATAGAGCGTCCTTTCAGGTCACACGCATTGCTAACCCTTGCATTCTGGCTGCAAACAATATAGGAATCAACTATGCTCACTCGCCTCGGAACCTTTGTGGTCCGCTTCCGTTTGTATATTATTCTGTTCTGGATTCTCCTGCTGATTCCAGCTTTTTATGCCAGTACCCATCTTCACAATGTTTTGCAGGGAGAAGTGACCAGTGCCAAAGGTGGGGAAATGTACCGTCAGGAAGCTTTGCTCAATAAGGAGTTTCCTGAACAATATCTTTACAATATCCTGATTGTCTTAAAAAGCACGCAAAACAAAGTTGAAGACCCCGTCTACAGCCAATTGATAGAGCGCTATATCAAAGTTGCTCAGAGCGTAAAAGGGGCGGCCCCTCCCGTTTCTTTCCAGCAGGATCCCAGCATGCTCAGCCAAGACCATCGCAATACCTTTGTCTATATTGGGCTTGAAGCCCGCAATTACAAAGACGCCGATGTCTTGGCCCTGCATTTGACCGAGGCCTTGCGAAAAGTGGAACTGCCCAAAGGTTTTGAAATGCGTTTGACCGGAGGGCCTCTGTTTGGGCGTGAAATTACCACGGTCAGCGCCAAGGATGGGTTCAATACCGAAAAGCGGATTTTGCCGATTGTCGGCGTGGTGCTGATTTTTGCCTTTGGCGGTTTGGTGGCTGCGGGCCTGCCGCTTTTGATGGGCATGATGAGTACCCTTCTGACCCTGGGTATTTTGTTTATTCTGGCTCATTTTTTAGAAATCACTTCCCTCTCCCAGAATATTGTTTCCATGCTCGGCTTGGGTGTTGGCATCGATTATTCCCTGCTGATGGTCAATCGCTTCCGTGAAGAGCTTTTTGATAAGGGCTATGGCAAAGAGGAAGCTGCGATCCGCACGGTAGAATCTGCGGGGCGCACGATTCTCTATTCGGGCACTGTGGTGAGCATTGGCCTGATTGCACTTTTGATTCCGAATGTGGTGTTTATGCATTCTCTGGGCCTGAGCGGTTTGTTGGTGGTCTTTGTAACGATTCTGTTGGGGTTGACGCTTTTACCTGCTGTGCTCTCGCTTTTGGGAGACCGTATCAATACGCCTCGCCGTTTGGTGCGTATGGCCAAAGAGGCTTGGGGCCAAAAGCGGTTCTGGTATCAATGGGCCCGTTATATTATGTCCCGTCCGCTCTTCTTTGGAATTGTTTCGATTGGCATGTTGGTCTGTTTAAGCCTGTTTACACTTGAAATGAAACTCTGGAACACCACGATTCGGATTATGCCCGACTCCATGGAAACCAAGCAGGGCTTTGAGCGCCTTTTGGATATCGATGGCAAGTATAAGTTTGCGCCGATTATTGTCACTTTTTCAACCAAAGACAAATCACCGATCTGGCTCGAAAAAAATCTGCGGGATGCATATTCGTTTATGCAGGCCGTTCAAAACCAGGAACCGATTATCAGTATGGTGGGGCTGGTCAATACCTCCCAACCGCTGGATGCCCATTTGCCGCTTTACAATACGATTGCGGGATACGGGGGCATTGCCAATATGCGCTTTTTCCAGCCTGCTGTCAGTCTGCCCTATATCAGCCAGGATGAATCCCAAGGGGCCTTGGTGATGTACCATGCTTTTGACGGCTATGGTATTACCGAAAGCAGTGCGGATATGAATACGATCCGCGATATCCGTGAATTCAGAGATCAGGTGGCTACACATTTCCCCAATCTTGAAATCATGGTGGGGGGGATGAGCGCGATTCCTGTTGAAATGCAGGATGCAATCTATGATAATTTTCCTTTTATTGTGATTATGACCGTGATTGTAACTTATCTTCTAACCATGTTTTCTTTTGGTTCAATTCTGCTGCCCTTAAAAGCGGTTTTTTTGAATTTGCTTTCGGTTACGGCCACCTATGGCTGTATGGTCTTGGTTTTTCAAAAGGGTTTTGCAGCCCATATTTTGGGCATCGATGTTCTGCCTGAAGCTCTGATGGTGGTTTCTCCCTTGATTTTGTTTTGTATCATTTTCGGTTTGAGCATGGATTATGAAATTTTCCTACTCAATCGGATCCGAGAAGAATATGATGCGGGAGCCGATACCGAAGAGGCGATTGCGATTGGAATGGAAAAAACAGGCGGGATTATTACCAGTGCCGGTTTGATCATGATTCTCGTTTTTCTTGGATTTGCTTTTGCCCGTCTGATTGTGATCAAAGAGTTTGGTTTGGGGTTGGCGATTGCGATTTTTATTGATGCCACGATTATTCGCTTGATGGTGGTGCCGGCCTTGATGAAACTTTTTGGTCGTGCAAATTGGTTTTTGCCCAAATTTTTGGATATTCCCATCCTGCGCAAGGCGCTCAAGGATTAGGAATTTGTTTTTTTCTGGTCTATACTGAATGAAGTAAAAGGTATGCATTCATGAACTTAAATCCCGCTTCGATCCGTGTGCGCATTGCTCCCTCCCCTACCGGGAATCTGCATATCGGCACGGCCCGTGCCACACTTTTTAATTATCTCTTTGCCCGTCGCCATGGCGGCACGCTGATACTGCGTATTGAAGATACCGATCAGCAACGTTCAGAAGCCCGTTATACCGACAATATTTTTGCCGGTTTACGAGGCTTGGGGCTGAGCTGGGACGAAGGTCCAGAGGCTGGGGGGGCCTATGGCCCTTATTTTCAGTCTGAGCGTGGCCCGCTTTATCTCAAGGCTTTGGAGCAACTCGAAGCCACAGAAAAAGTCTATCCCTGTTTTTGTTCGGAAGCTGATCTGCAAGCAGAACGCCAATTGGCCGAGCAGGCAGGAAGCACCTATGTCTACAGTCGAAAATGCAGTCATTTAAGCCCTTCTGAGGCTCATTCCCGTATTCAGGCTGGGGAAACCCCTGTTTGGCGCTTAAAGGTGCCTTCCAAGCCTGTGGTGTTTGAGGATCTGATTCGCGGCAAGATTGAGATTCACAGTGATTTGATTGGCGATATTATTATTGCCAAGCGCGATCGCAGCCCGATTTATAATTTCGCGGTGGTGGTCGATGATGTGGAAATGCGGATTACCCATGTCTTGCGGGGAGAAGATCATATCAGCAATACCCCCAAACAGATTTTGATCTACGAGGCCTTGGGAGCCGATCTGCCAGCCTTTGGGCATTTGCCGATGATTCTGGCTCCTGACCGATCCAAGCTTTCAAAACGCCATGGCGCGACCTCTGTTTCTGAATACCTTGAAAAGGGTTTTCTGGCCGAGGCCCTTGTCAATTACCTGGCGCTCTTGGGTTGGTCTGCGCCTGAAAATCGTGAAGTGCTTTCGCTTCAGGAGCTTTCAGAATTGTTTAATCTTGAAAATGTGACCAAGAGTGGGGCGATCTTCGATATTGAAAAGCTGACTTGGTTGAACAGCCAGTGGCTGCGCCAGCTTTCACCTGCGGTGCTCTTAGAACGCCTCCAGCCCTTTTTCAAGCAAGCTGGATTGGCCACAGAATCCCAAGATCAGGCTTGGCAGGAAAGCGTGATTACACTGGTTCAGGAAAAAGCCAAACTTTTGCCTGACTTGATTGAACAGGCAGATTTTCTCTGGCAAACGTCTCCCCAGTTTGATCCTGAACAGACCGCCAAAGCCTTTTCCCTGGCTTCTGCGCAGGATGTGCTGATGGCTTTTGAGAAAGCTTTCTCAAACTTGATCAACTGGTCAACCGAAGCGATTCATGAGGTTTTTGAAGCGCAAAAAGGCAGTTTGCCCTATAAAATGAAAGACATCATGTGGCCTTTGCGTGCGGCCTTAACAGGGCGTACAGCGGGAGCTGATTTGCAGCAAAGCATTGTTTTGTTGGGGCGGGAGCGCTGCTTGCAGCGTCTCAATCAGGCCCTGACCCAACTGCCCAATTAAACTGAAGGGGAAAATATGCTGGAGTATATCATTAAGCGGCTTTTACTGATTCCCGTAACGCTGATCGGAATTTTCACCATTACCTTTGCGCTTCTGTATATTGTGCCCGGAGACCCGGTGGCTACCATTATGGGAGAAAAAGGGGATGCAAAAACCAAGGCTGCAATTCGTGCGCAATTGAATTTGGACAAGCCGCTTTATGAGCAGTATGGTCTGTATTTGGGCAATGTGGTCAAAGGCGATTTGGGGCAGAGTTTTATTACCCGTAAAAAAGTGACTGATTCGATTGTTGAGGCCTTTCCCCTGACCTTCAATCTTGCACTTTTATCCGTGATTATTATGACGGTGATTGGTATTCCCGTGGGCATTATCTCTTCGATCAAGCAGCGCTCGCTTTTGGATCGGGTTTTGATGGTTGCGGCGATTGGGGGCGTTTCGGCACCGGGTTTTTGGGTGGGTTTGATTGCGCTTTTGCTCTTTGTACATATTTTTCATATCTTTCCTTTGAATACGATTGAAGTCACTTCTTTGGGCTGGCCTGGTTATTTGGGCTATCTGATTTTACCCGCTTCGGTTTTGGGGGTGCGTGGCATTGCGATTGTCGCACGCTTGACCCGTTCTACTCTTTTGGAAGTGATTCGCCAGGATTATATCCGCACAGCCCGTGCCAAGGGCCTGACTGAGAAAGTGGTTATTTTTAAACATGCCCTGCGCAATGCTTTGATTCCCGTGATTACCTATGTGGGCATGGATTTGGCTTTCCTGATGGGGGGAGCCGTTGTGACTGAAACTGTTTTTGCCTGGCCTGGTTTGGGGCGCTTGGCTGTTCAAGCCTTGCGTCAGAAAGATATTCCCGTGGTCTTGGGAACCGTTTTATTTACCTCGGCCTTGATCGTGGTCGCCAATCTTTTGACCGACCTTTCCTATGCTGCAGTCGACCCCCGTGTTAAATTGGGAAATAAATAAGGCATGTGTTCATGTCTGACTTAAGCCCATTGGGCCTGGATGAAGCGCTCTTGAAGCCCTTGGTTCAGGCCGGGTTTGATTCTCCTGAGGCTCTGGCGGCTGTCAGCATTTCTGCTCTACAGACGATGGGTTTGTCTGACGCTGAAATTCAGGTAATTTTTGCGCGTGTGGATTTTTACCTGGATCGCCAGGCCAACGCCTCTCTCTTATGTCCGGCTCTACCAGAACCCTGTGATTTTGTAGAGATTGATTACTTAACGCTTGATTCTGTTTTGCGTGCGAAGCTTAAGCAGCAGGGCTATCGTTTTTTAAATGAGTTGGCCTTTGAAGAGAAGCCGAGTCTGGCCGTACATTTTTCCAATACCGAAATTTTTGAGCTGGAGCGGGCTTTGGTTGATTTTATAGATGCCTACCGCTATGAGAAAATTCGTTTAATCGAAGTTTAGAAAGGAAAAACAATGAGTTCAGCTGAACAGCGCTCTGAAAAACCTGAAAATGATTTAGACACCAAAGAATTGCGTAAAAAATCTGACGCCGAAAAAAAACAGGAAAAAGATTCCCTGATCAATCTTTGGATGCAGGATCTGGGCCAGAATGAAAAAAAAGAAGAGCAAGCCTAGCTATTTGAGCACCCGATTTTTAATAATTGAAATGCAAAAAGGCCCCGGAATTTCCGGGGCCTTTTGATATTGATTGAATGCCCTTTAAAGGGTTCCTCGGAAGGTGGTAGTGACCGTATTGTTATTGGAGTCAAAACCACCAATGACATAAATCCGTGAGCCATAGGCGGCAACGGCGGCTCCTCCACGGGCAGAGGGCAGGCGTTTCAGGGTCCGCCATTTGTCTGCGACGAAGTCATATTCATAAACGGAATCCTGTTCAACACCGTTTTGATCTTCTCCACCAATTAGGTAGGCTTTGCTGTTGATCAGAACGACTTGGGCCTTGGTAACGGGTTTGGGGATGGGGGCCAGTGCGGTGATCCATTCATCCTTATCCACATCGTAGGCATTGACGCGATCTTCTGCGATTTCTCCACCGCCAAAGACGTAGACCTTGCCGTTATAAACGGCAGAACCGGCATTGAAGCGGCGGCTGGGAGAATTGCGTTTGGTGGTCCATTTATTGGTATCGGGATTGTATTCCTCTACCACCCGGCCATTTGAACCGTTGCCGCCAATCACATAGATTTTTCCTCGGTAGGTGACGGCCGTTGCGCCGGAGCGTCCGGTGGTCATGCCTTGAAGATTGAGCCAGGTATTGGTGGCTGGGTCATAGCGATCCAAGCGGTTGGATTCTCCTGAACCCCCAATCACGAAGATACGGTCATCCAGAACCGTGGTTGCGACATCTGCACGGCTGGAGGGCATGGGCAAGAGGGTTGACCAGGTATTGGTGGTGACATCGTAAGCTTCAAGTTTGTCGCTGCGGTCGCTTTGAGCGCCCCCGATTACGTAGACCTTGCCACTGATGGCATTGGCCTGTGCTCCTGAACGGGAGGTGGGAGCCGCCAGACGTTCATCCCAATTGGGCAGGTTGGCACCCGAAACGGTGAACTTCTGGAAATTGCTCAATTGGCCTTTGACGCGAACTGAGACGTCTACTTCGCTGCCGAGATTGCTGGGCACGATGACCTGCATACTTGAACCCGTGACATTTAGCGGAATACTCGCCTTTTGACTGCCAAAGAAAACCGCGTTATGGGCAGGGTTATCGGTAGAGAAGTACTGACCTGTCAAGGTCACAAGTGCGCCTTCAATGCCTTCCTGCGGAATAATATTCTGCAGGGTGGGGCTGATGACATAGGGAATACCATTGCCTTTGCGACCACTTGAGGTAATGCTGACATGGCCGCTGAATGCACCAATAGGAACCGTTACTACGATTTGACTGGGTGTGGAAGAAAGGACGCTTCCCTGAATACGGTTAAAAAAAACCTGATTCTCAGAAGGGTTGGGTGAAAAGCCTTCTCCGCTCAAGGTAATCGTTTGGCCCGGTACCACAGGCGTCGCTGGTGACATGCTGGAGATAAAGGGTACATTGTCTGCGACGGTAATCGGAAAGGTGGCGGTGACATTGGAAAGAATATCGCGAACGCGGATTTCCGTGGTTCCCGGCTTCATGGCACGAAAGGTTGCAGTGGGATTGATTCCACTGATGCTGCTGTCTTGGCTTAAAAATTGGCCAATGCTGCTGTCAAGCACTGAGAATTGAAAGGCAAAAGCCGAAACATTGGTGGCCAAATCCTGTGCCAGAATTTGAATGGCTTGATCTTTTCCTGTCAGAATGACGGGGCTGTTGGGATTCATTTCAAGAAAAAATGAGGAGTTGGACTGAACCGTAATCGCGATTGTGGCTGAAAAACTTCTGGCCCGGGCGGTTAGGTCGACGCGGCCTGCCTGTGTGCCTTTGAATACGCCATTTTCATCTACCGTGCCGACGAAATTATTGCTCAGTTCCCAGGAGGGAGTGACGGTGACTGTATTGCCTGCTTTGTCTTTTCCTTCTGCTTTGAGCTCAAAGGGAACGTTGCTGTCGAGGGTGATATTCGTGTCAGGAATCAGACTTAATGAATCCAGTTCACTGTCAGTGACCGTGATACTGAGTGTTTCTGAGAGATTGCCAGAGGTGGCAGTATAACTATAGGTACCTGCTGCGCGGGGGGTAAAGACGCCTGCTGCAGTGAGATCCGCATTGGCACTGTTGGCGCCGGGCACCCACAGCGGTGTAATGTTCTGGGTGCGCCCAAAATCGTCCATTCCCACCACCCACAGTTTTAAGCTGGTATCTTTGGCGATGGTTACGCTTTTGCCTGGTTTGAGCAGTAATTTGGTCGGCGTAAAGACGCTGGGAGCACTCGGGGCTGTCGTTGGAGTGCCTGAGGGAGCTGCCGTAGGCTCTGTAGAGGGCAGGGTAACAGGTTTTCCACTCAAAATGCTTTCAATTGCGGGCACGGCTTCTTTCAGTTTTGCGACCAGATCAGGATGGCTTTGCAGGGCTTGCATTTGGGCATCGATCGGGGTTTTCATAATATTTTGCAGAACCTGAAGTACGGCTTGGCGCTGGCTGGTCAGCTTTTCATTGGCTTCAAACTGAGCGACAGGCAAAGCCAAGAGTGTGGACATATTTAATTCAGCTGCTTTGGCATAAATTAAATCAGTGGCTGTGCTTTCAAGTGTCAGGTTAAGTGTGGTTTCTTTTTCGCGTTGTTCGGGAGTAATATCCATACGCCCACTGAGAATCACGCGGGGATTATTTTTATATTGCGCTTGAACACGGACCTGTTTGCCGACAGGGACGCTGCCCATTCTGTAGTTTTTATTGGTGGATTCGACCGCTTTGCGAAACGCGCCATCGGTAGTTGAAACTTCAACGATGACCGCCAAGGCATCGAGCGCAATTGAGCCTTTTAAAGTCGTTTCACCGGCAAAAACCGGGGGAGCAGAGGGAGAGGGGGTAGGAACAGTCGTCGGTGAAGGAGAGGGAGTGGGGCTGACAGGCGTATTCTGGCAGCCAGCCAGAAAGACGAGTGATACAGAGAGTGCGAGAAGTGATTTTTTCATGCTAATTTCTCAATCCTAACCGAGTATATTAATACATTCTACCTTGTTTCGATTATTTATGCAGACAGGCTCTTGAGCAAGCTGAGCGGTCACAACTGATAAGCCTGAACTGTAAATAATTATTAAAGTAAAATATTTTCTATCTTAAAAATCTGATTCCTGATTATAATCTTTCTTCAGAAATCATTTTATCAATTTTTGCCTGTAATTTTGGCGCAAGACCTAAAATACGGGCGGGGAAAATCATTTTTTGCTTTACTAATACAGGAACACGATCTTTTGGCTTCAATTTTTCATCCGTGTGATAAAACTGGTAGGGGATCCGAAACTTGTATTGTAATTTTTCTTTTTTAATCACCACTGTGGCGTGGTATTTACACATGCCTTCATGTTGACGCGCACATCTCAAGTCATCGGCTTCAACAAGGGTGACGGTGGCGTCCTGTAATTTTGTTTTGGAGGCACTCGTATCATAAAAATAGGCGCCACCGCCAATGACGATACCCGCAACAATTAATTTGGGTAAAAGACTCACTTTTTGTCTTCTCCACTCTGTATCCAATATAGTAGGCTATTTTCACACAACATCCATAGTGTATCATAGTTGAAGAAATTTCCTGAAAAAAGACGTACAATAAGGTGTTCACTTGTTTGAGCAAATTTTGAACCAGGCCTTACAAAGAGCTGAAACTTCTTATGATCAGGTGATCCGGCGTTGGGGCAATATTCCCTTTGCCCAATCCACTGTTTATGATTGGGTCTGGTCAGAAGAGTTTGTTCAGCTTTGTGAGGATTTGACTGAGCTTGAGACCGGCTGTCTGCGAATCAGGATTTTAGAGATTTTTGGAGTGCGTCCTTGGCCCTGGTATTCCAGTTCGCGTTTACAAGGGCCTCCTCACGAATATTGAAATTGAGTGTGATCTTAATTTAAGGAGTCATTTTGTGACAGATTTTGAAGCCGTAATTGGGTTGGAAGTGCATGCGGAATTATTGACGGATGCAAAGTTATTTTGTGAGTCAGCCGCTCATTTTGGTGCTGCCCCCAATACCCATGTGGGCCCTGTGTCTTTAGGCCTGCCAGGTACTTTGCCTGTTTTGAATCAGCGGGTAGTAGAGATGGGCATTCGTGCCGGTTTGGCGACACATTGTCAAATTCCCGCAAAAACAAAATTCGATCGCAAACACTATTTTTATCCTGATTTACCCAAAGGCTATCAAATTACGCAGTTTGATCAGCCGATTGCTGAAAATGGCTGGTTGGAAGTGCAGGTGGAAGATCAAGTGCGCCATATTCGTCTGAAGCGCATTCATATGGAAGAAGACGCGGGTAAGTTGGTGCATGCTGGAGCCGATCGCATGGCTGGCTCTGTTTACAGTCTGATTGATTTTAACCGGGCTGGTGTGCCTCTCTTGGAAATTGTCAGTGAACCCGATATTCACAGCAGCAACGAAGCGCGTGCTTATCTTGAAGAGTTGCGCAGTATTCTCATGGCGATTGGGGTTTGTGACGGCAAAATGCAGGAGGGCAGTTTGCGTTGTGATGCCAATATTTCAGTGCGTCCTGTGGGGTCTGAGGTCTTGGGCACCCGTGTTGAGATTAAAAATATCAACTCCTTCCGCTTTCTTCAAAGGGCTGTGGATTATGAGATTCAGCGTCAAATCACGGCGATTGAATGTGGTGAAAGTCTGGTTCAGGAAACCCGTTTATGGGATGAACAAAAACACCGTACGATTTCTATGCGCTCGAAAGAAGATGCACATGATTACCGTTATTTCCCAGATCCCGATTTGGTCGACCTCGAAATTGATCCTGCCTGGGTGCTCGAGTTGGCTGAGAGTTTGCCTGAGCTACCTGCTGCGCGTCGCAAACGCTATGTAGAAGTTTTGGGGCTGAGTGAGGCCGATGCCAGCACTTTGGTGGCAGAGCCCAGTTACCTTGCCTTTTTTGAAGCGACACTTGCTGCTGGGGCCGAAGCGAGAGAGGCTTGTAAATGGCTGATCGGAGATATTGCTGCCTATTTAAATGAAAAACATCTGGGTTTAGAAGAAACCCGTTTAAGCTCAAGCAAATTTGCTGAGTTATTGACTCTTTTGCAAAAAGGAACCATCAGTGGAAAAATTGCCAAAACTTTGGTGGCTCCCTTGTTGGAAACAGAACAAACGGCCCAGGAATTAATTGAAGCCTCTGGATTGACCCAAATTTCTGACAGCTCTGCTTTGGAGGGTATTATTTTGCAGGTGCTTGAAAAAAATCCTGAACAAGTTCAGCAGTTTCTGGAAGGCAAAGAAAAGGTGATTGGCTTTTTGGTGGGGCAAGTGATGAAATTGTCCCAGGGGCGGGCAGAACCGGCACAAACCAACCAATTGCTGAGGGAACTGCTCTTAAAGAAAAAACAAGGCTGAAATGATACTTCGGGCAGGCCGTTTTTTATTGCTTGCTTGGCTTTTACTTGTTTTAAAGGCAGCGGTTTCACCAGAACAGCAATTATATGAGCAAGGCTTACTGCTTCTGCAGAAAGGCTACTACCAGGAAGCCAGAAGCTATTTTGAACAGGCGAATCAAAAAGATCCTGGAAACCCGGATATTCTCTTCAGTTTGGGTGTGGCTTTTTACCAATTAAAGGATTATCAGCAGGCTTATCGGGTCTATCGTCTGGCCATGAAACAATTGCCAGCGTTGGAACTGAAGGGGCATCTTCAAGGGGCCATCGGGGATATATTTTACCAGCTAGAAGACTTTGCCGAGGCAGTAGGCTACTATCAACAGGCCTTGTTTGTGCATTCGCGCAGCAAGGGGTTGCGTTTGCGATTGGCCCTGTCTTATCTGAAGCTTCAAAACTATGCGGCTGCAAATGTAGAAACTGAGCGTTTAATTAAAGACTATCCCCTTCTGAATGAGGCCTGGCGTCTACGCAGTTTGATTCGTTTGGCGCAGGCTGATTATGGAGAGGCCCTGAAAGACTTTGAAAAGTCACTTTTGAATCAACCCGTTCAGGACTTTGAGAGCCTGGCACAACTTAATTGGCTCTATCGGCTCAACCATGATTTTGATTCTGCAAAAAAAATTGCTTTTCAATTGGTTAATCTACAGGCCAAGATGCACCCTGAAGCGTATTTGATCGCGGGGGATACGCTTTTTGAAAATTTGACGCGTTGCCAGTCCGGACAAATCTGTGATCAGGCTGCATTGGCAGAAGCTTCTGTTTCCTTTTATCAAAAATATACCTTGGCAGAACCTCAACAGGCCTTGGGGCATTACAAGCTGGGGAAACTTTATTTATGGCTGATGGAGCCCCAAACGGCGCGTACTTTTTTTCGCCAGGCAGCGCTGCTTTTTCCAGAACATCGTAACTATCAATTTGCTTGGATTGAAGCTGAAATGGCTTGTGGAGATTGGTTTGAGGCTGATAAACAATTTAAAAATTTTGTTTTTGAAAACAATCGTTCAGAAGATCTTGAGTTTTTGGTGAAAATGGAAGAGACGGGCTTCTCTTTTTCCTTGCCACAGCTTTCTGAGGGAACAGATTTGCAGAACAAGGTTGATCTTCAGGGGGTGTATTTTCTCAGGGGGTATCTGAAATATCTCAAAACACGACAATTGAATCTTGCCCAGCACGACTGGCTTTTGGCTGAACAAAAAAATCCACAATCGGCAATGACCGATCTGATTCGTGCCCTGCGGATGTCTGCACATGGTCAGGATCTTTGGGCTGGAGACTTCCTGAAACAGGCGATTCGGAAGCAGCCGGAATGGTGGTTGCCTTATCAGTTAATGGGTCAATTGATGAGGCGTCAGCAAAAACACCAAGATGCTTTATGGTATTTAGAACAAAGTCTGCACTGGAACCCACTTGCCCGTTCAGTTTTTTTTGAGGTTTTGGATCTCTCGCTGCAATTGAAAGATGAAGTCAGTTTTAAAAAAACACTGAATTATGCCCTGCGCATATTTCCAAATGAGCCGAAATTTCAAACCTATTATTGGAAAAGCTTAGAAAAGGATTCCAGCCTTTAAACTTAGAAAATGGGTATAATCGTTGCTTTGGTTGATATCCCAGTTCCAAAATGAATATTCAAGACCCAATAAGCCGCGTGAAAACAGATAATAATCGAGGCCTGCTGAAAAGGAGAGGCCCAAGCGGGGAGCCGCTTGAAAGATGCGTTGTTTGACTGTGCTTGTGTTGTTTGTTGGGGTCGTTGTGCTGGACTTTGGTTCCACACCTTCAACCAAAGCCGATTTATCGAGAAAATTGCCAAAGCTGAAACTCACAGAACTGTAAGGAACAAAGGGAAAAAAACCGTAGTATCGGCTATAGCCTCCCAGCATCCCGCCCATAAATTGAGCATCCTGCTGAGCAGGATTGTTTTTGGGTTGTGCAATCTGGCTGGGCTGTATTTCAGGGTAATCTGAAAACAGACTGCCGAACCCCGTGCTCTTGTCCTTGGTTTTTTGAGGCTCTTTAAAGGTGACTTTCGCCAGAGTAAAACCGCCGGTCCAACCCAGTTCAATGTCCTGTTCCCGGCTCCATTCATAAAAGACAGGAGATTCAAACCCCAAACTGAAAAATTGATGGTGCATCCTCACCTGGCGTGGATTGGAATCGGAGCTGGTTTGCAGGTTGGGAAGCGACAAAAGTTCATACAGTGCAATCGTGCGCAGAAAAATACGGCTGAAGCCGTGATTGGGGCTTTCTCCTCTCAGTTCAAGCAGATAATACTGACGATCACCTGATATTTGATTGCTGAGTGCCAGTCCACTGTGAAAAATGGGGCCGATGCGAAATTCTTCCGCTAAATCCATGCCGCGCAAAGAACTTGCTCCTGCTGGTAAGGCATACAAGAGAGCGCAAAGAATGAAAGCGTATCGGATCAAAGCTCAACTTTGCGGACAACGACAGCGTAACCTTGCTGTGTTACTTCTTCAGCTACGGCCAGTGCGCTGTCCTGCTCCGAATATACGCCCAACTGTATTTTGAATTTGCCATTGTCCTCAGATACAACGGCAGAGTAACCTTTTTCAGACAGTTCAGTCGCTACTTTTTGTGCCGCATCACGGCTGGAATAGGAGCCCACCTGAACGCGATAGGCAGCTTTCTTCACCGGTGGGGGCGTAGGTGTTGCCACGGGCGTGACGACTGGGCGAGGTGTTCGCGTCGGCAGCGGGCTTGGCGTGGGTTCAATGGTTGCCAAAACGCTGGGCTCAGCACTGGGGCTACTTGCCATTTCAGGAGATGCTGTTGCCAAAGTCTGGTTCTGGAGAGGAGAAGAAGAGCCTTCTTCTGGAGGGGTAGGTGTTGGCACGGGACCATAATCAACTGTTTTTGTGCCCCCTTCCAGTTCATAGGGCGTGGGAGTGACCATCAGTTTGGGTTTATCTGTGGTTTCAAAGGTTCTCGTATTAATTTTACTGGTCAGCATATAGAAGAACCAGAATGAGCCTGTAAATGCAAGAATGGAAAGAATAATGACGATAGGCCAGAAAGGGTCAGCTTTCTTGCGGCCTTTGGTTTTTTTCTTTTTAGGGGCAGCCTGTTGAGGCTGTGGGGGCATTGCTTGATTCATAAGCTGTATTATACATCCTCATCATTCAAATGGTTGGGAGTTCCGACACAAACCTGAGGGAGACTTTTGTAAGTTTTTGAGTGCGTGGGCTTCTCCTCATCAGGCAGGAAAGGGCTTGTGTTAAAATGGAACCACTGAATCACCATTTGTGGCTCTGATTAAATCGATGTTTTAAAGGATTGGCCAGTGAATAATTATCAACATCTACTCAAAGACCTTGAGCGGGCAACCGAGCGTTCCCGCGTTAAACTCAACCCGGATCAAAAACTCAGTCTCTGCATGATCGTCAAGAATGAGGAAAAATATTTGGCCGATGCTTTGAAAAGTGTTCAGGGTGTTGTTGATGAAATCATTGTGGTGGATACAGGGTCTACCGATCGGACCGTTGAAATTGCCCGTGAGTTTGGTTCCAAGGTGTTTTTCTATGAGTGGAACGATGATTTTGCGGCAGCACGGAATGAATCTTTGAAACATGCGACCGGTGACTGGATCCTGATGTTAGATGCCGATGAGCGTTTAGATGAACATTTAAAAGATAATTTGCGTGTTTTTCTGATTCCTACAGAACGTCCTGTTCGTTACCAGGTCTTTATCCGCAATTATATGCGTGAAAAAGATGCTGGCAGTATTTTGGGGCATTATATGGTTCGCCTTTTTAGAAAAACCCCTGACACGCAGTTCTTTGGTGTTATTCATGAGCAAATCTTTCCAAATACTGGGATTGTTACCATTCCCGAAGAATCATTGGTGCTTTGGCATTACGGCTATGAAGATCTTGATATCAAAGCCAAAAAAATTGAAGAACGCAATATTCCGTTGATTCGCAAAGCCCTGGATCAGGCCAAACAATTGAACAATATGGATCTTTACAGTTTTTACGCCTTTTATTTAGGCTCGTCCATGACCGATCCCCAAGAGGCCCAAAAGTGGTTGCGTATTTGTATTGACAGCGCCATCAGTCCCGAAGAATCGGCTCATATCCCCGTTGCCTATATTGATTATCTGAGAAGCTTTTACTATCTCAACGATCTTGAGGGCGGGATTGCCGCTGCGCGTGAAGCTTTGGAAAAATTTCCTGATATGCGTCAATACCCAGACTTTTGGGACTATTTTGGTTTTCTTCAGCTCTCTCACCAGAATCCAGATGAAGCGATCACCTGCTTTGAGAATGCCTTGCGCTACAGTCAGACCGATCAGGATCAAACCGTATTTTATGCGGCCCAAAGCAGCCGTATCGGGGGATGGGGGACGCTTTTGCATTTGGCGATGGCCTATGCTGTGAAACAGGATCTGGCGCAGAGTCAGAAATATATGCACCAGGCTGTTGAAGCTTATCCAGGTGCAGATAAAGAAAAGCTGATTCAAGAAGTTCAAAAATACATGGGTGATACCTCGCTGATCCAAGGCTATTTTGAAGCCAAACTGAGACAGGATCAGGAACTCAGCCAGTATGATATTAAGAATCTTTCAAATATTTATCTGAAGCAGGAAAAACCCTTTGAAGCACTGATGCTTCAAACCCGTGTACATGGCCCTGAGAAAACGATAGAAAGTGCTTTTGAACTCTGCAAAATTTACGAGGCCAGTGGTCGCCGTGAACTGGCGCATAAAACCTATCAGGGGATTTTGAACTTGGATCCTGATAATTTTAAAGCCAAAATGCAGAAAACCATTCTTGAATGGATTGAGGCCAATCTTGAAGCTTTTGATCACGGCCATTTTGAGGCCCTGCGCCAAGCTTGCCAAAAACCTCAGGATTGGTTGCTTTTGGGTGAGTTTTGTTTACAGGTGGGTGCAGTCGAGCAAGCTGGAGAGGCCTTTGAACAGGTTCTCAACCAAGAGCCGGATCACTACGATGCGCTTTTGCGCAAAGCGCTTTTGGCCCAATTGAATGAAGATCTTGAGACTGCTGAACAGGTTTTGCAGAATTTGATTCAAACCCAGCCTGAACGTTCAGAGGCTTTGATTCAATTGGGCAATTTATGGGTCGCAGCTCAGCGCTTTGCTGATGCTGAGACTCTTTTTAAACAAGGTTCTGCATCGGATTGGTATGTCTCCTATGCTTTGGGCGTTTGTGTTTCTGCACAAGGGCGTTTGGATGAGGCCGAAGTTCATCTTAAAAAAGCACTGGAACTCGCACCTGAACAGCCTGAAGCTCAGCAATTATTGACGCTTGTTCAGCAGGCACAGGTTGAGCAGGTTGTCAGTTAAACACTTGATCTGAGATCATTTTGGTTTTAGAAGAGAGCCCCTATAAGCTTTTAATTGGGCCTCTGTTTAATCCTGAACTCATTGGGAAATACAACAGAGACCCAAATATCAAGCTTTTTATGCCCCGCTCATTTTTTACGCAAAGATTTTCTTATGATATTGTCTATTCTTGGGAAAACTTTTCCCATTTTGACAAAATTCTTGAGGCTTTGCCTTCCGGTTGGTCTCCTGACCTGGTGATCTGGTGGGATATTCTTTATCAAGGCTTGCCACCTGGCATTGAGCAGTGCCCCTATCCCACGGTTTTGATTCCTGGGGACTGGAATCTGGCTTATTTAACCACTTTAGATTTTGCCAAAGTTTTTGATATTACCTTGGCCGATACACGGCTGATGCGTTTTTTACAGGCCGCAGGCCTGGATTCTGTCTTTCATTGGCCGGGTTTTTCGTTTGACCCTGCGACCATGTATCGCAATCCAGAGTCAGAGTTTCGCTATGATGTTTCATTTATAGGCAATTTAAATGAGGCCATTCACCCACAACGCAGCCTATTGCTCGATCAGGTTCTGGCCTTACAGGAGCGGTATCAGATTTTTGTTCAACAGGGTCTTTGGGGAGAGGATTATCGGCGCGTCTTAAATCAAAGTCGAATTGTCTTGAACTATACCATTGCCCAAGTTATGAATATGCGGGCCTATGAAGCTCCGGCCTGTGGGGCTTTGCTTTTTATTGAAGAAGCAAATGAAGAAATCCCCTTTTTTTTAACAGACAGGCAAGAGTGTATTTATTATCGAGCTGATAATCTGATTGAGTTATTGGAATATTATTTGTCTCATGAGCCAGAGCGGGCTCAGATTGCAGAGGCAGGATATCAAAAAATTCAAAATTTCAGTTATGAAAAACAATTCAGACGCATACTGGAAATGATTCCAGAAATTCTACCCTTGGCTGAAGAAAGAAAAACCTATCGCTTGAAGGGCCAACTTACCGGTTTATCTCAATTCAAGTTCAGGGCTTTGCGACAATTTATAGCCAGTCAGCCCGAGGCCTTGCAGTCGGCCATCCCCATACTGTATGAGGCTCTAAATCAGCTTCAGAGCGAAACAATGGATGAACAGATGTTCTGGAGATTGAATGCCTTGGGAGCAATGCTCATGCCTTTGGGCCCTGTGACAGAGCAAAACCGAAAGGAATGGGAACTGGCGAAACGTTGTTTTGAGCAGGGTCTTCAATTTGCGCCTTTACATCCTATTTTTCATTACCATTTGGCCTTGTGCCAGGAGGCATTTCATGAAATCCAAAAGGCACTTTGGCATTTTTCACGTTGTGTCGAGTTAATGGCCGGGGAAGGCCGTCAGTATTTAATGTCTTACCGCAGTTTTATTTTGCCCTTTTTTCGCAGCCGTGGCCGAGAACTCTTGGCAATAGAATGGGAGCGGGTAAGCTTTGAGCTGCAAAATGATATTCCTGCTTTGGATGATGCCTATATCCATCTTTTGATGTCTGAAATTTGGTATAAATTGGGAATTTTGCTCAAGAAGTCTGATCAAAGGGAAAAGGCTTTTAAGGCCTTTGAGAATGCTTATTTGAATTTCCCTGACAGTCGAATTTTTATTCCCTGGATTGAAATTGAAATCCTATTGGGGCATGAAGATCGCGCTTGGGAAAGATTTCAGGAAGGTTTAAAGCTTCAACCCTTTCTGATTTCTCATTTAGAGCGTATTTTAACGCCCTATCTCTTTTTTCGGAATTTTAATGAAATCCAGGTTTGGGTTGCGCGTTATCAAGGCGTATTTTCTGAACTGAGTGCCCTTCATGCCATCTGTCAGTTATTGCTGTTGACGCAGTCCAAATCATTCAATTCGAACGATCTGATAGTTTTTTTTCAGGTTGAACAACACCAGCAGCCTGATTTTCTTGAACGGCTGAGGTTTTTATGTGGGGATCATCCCTCTTTTTTGAGTTCCCCTTCTCTTTCTGCGCTCTTGCATAAATTTACGTTTGCCTGGAGTAGTTCTTTGGAGAAAACTCCCCGTTTGGCTCCAGACTCAGGGCTGCTCTATCTTCAAAATTCAGAAGAAGCTCAGTTGAAAATTTTAGAGCAAGGGAATTCTGCGGGTGAATATCTACGCTCACTTGAGTTTGCTACAGACTTGAAGTTAAGACGGTTGGGACCGGATTTGATTCCCTTTCAGTTTTTGGGAAAAGATGAAATCATGTCCCTTTCTCAAGATTGCTCAGATTGGATGGGGGAGTGTCAGTCTGTTTTTTTACTGCTGGCTGATACTTTTAACTTGACAGAGCTTCGTCTTTTTCTTTCTGAATACGAAAAGCATTTTGCTCAGAATTCTGAACAGGGTTGTCTGATCTGGACAACTGAGCAGTCAGGTTCCTGTTATTTACTGTGTGAAGAACTGATTGCTGAATCAAATCTGAGTATTCTGGATGAAAAGCTTTCACTTGAAGAGCAAGGGGCGTTACTGGCCGCTGTTGACTGTATTGTTGCCTCTCCCCAAAATGCAGGTTTGTTTTATCTCTGTTGGGGTTTGTTTCAAGCGAAACCGATCTGGATTACCCAAGAACCTGCAGTAGAGCCTTGGCCAGGTCAAGACTTCTGGGCCTTTAAACAATGGCAGGAATCTGACTGGCAAGCGGGGTTTCAGAAATATAGCCAGTTGGGTTCTTGGCAGGAGTTGGCAAAAAAGCAAGCCCATGAAATAGGCTCTGCTTATATGCAGGCTGGCGAAAAGGTTTTAAATCAAGCCTTCTGGAAAGTTCGTTTGGATCAGCTGGGTTTATTGGGCTGATAAATCAATTCAGCAATGACCCATTCCCCATAGGGGGTATAGCCCAAACTTTTATAAAGGGCACGGGCGGCTTGGTTGTTTTGTTCGTAAAAAAGACAAGGTGTCTTTCCTTCTTTTTTGAGGGCTTCCATTAAGGCGTGAACACAGGCTTTGCCATAACCCTTGCCACGATTGGCTTTGGGGGTATAAACGCCCCCAATCAGGGCGGCATCGGGTGTTTCACAGTGGGTGAGGCTGGCAGAAAGAATTTTTCCCATTTTTTGAATATAGAAGAGCTTATCCTTTTGAATAGTTTGTTGAAGGCTTTCGATCGAACGTGCCTCCATGGTTTCTGAGCGCTTATAAAAATAGAAAAGCCGATTGACGTCTTTCTGTTCAGCCTGTTGGATCTGAAGTTGAGAGTCCAGAGGGGATAAGGGTGTTTGATGCAGACAAAAATCTTGAAATTCATATCGGCAGAGGGCTTGAATCGGTGCTTCTTCGGGTATGATTTGCCCCAGAACTTGTAATAAGCGGAAATGGAGTTTTCGTTCGCCGGCCATCAGGGGTATTTTTTCCTGAAAAATCCACTTTGCCCAGGGAATAAAATCAACAGTTTCTGGGGCTGCCATACAAAAGCCTGTATTGGGGTGGTAGCAAGCAAAGCCACCCTGTTGATCGGTAAGCCAAATGACATCGGGGGTCTTTCGCCAGAGGTAACTCAGCGGAATACTGTGATGGTAACGATCGGGAAAGGCGTTTGTTGGAATCTCAGAGAGAGTAATTTTTTCTATCATAAAAAATCTGTCCAAAAGAAAACAGCGTGAGGAAAAATCCCCACGCTGCTCTCAATATCAGACTAAATTACCGGATCAGACCATTCAAGTCATCAACGATGGAGTTACCCACGTTAACTACCTTGGTGTTAGAAGTGAAGGACTTCTGAGCGATGGTCAAGTCAGGCAAAGCCTCTGTAATAGAGGTGTTGGATGCTTCCAGAGCGGACGCGATCACGGTATTTTCTGTACCTACAATAGAGGTACCAACGCCTTCCACACCACGCTTGGTGTCGATGGCTTTACCTTTGTTCTGACCGGCGTAACCAACCAGGATGTCACCTGAGGCTTCCGTGTACTGGAACTGTGAAGAACCGCGCTGTTTCAACAGACCGTCGTTGTTCGCAAATTTAGACAATGCGATGTGGATACCTGTTGCGAAAGGAGGAGCTGAAGCTTCGTCCTGACCGCGAGAGGTATTGATCAACTGACCGGTACTGTCAAACTGGAAGCGGTCACCGGATTGGGGTACGAAGCGGGGGCTACGGCCAATCAAGCTCTTCAGGTTAACACGGTGGAAGAGGTTTCCACGGCTGTCTGTAACGTTTTCCAGTACACCAGCACCGGTATTGGTCAGACTCAAGAAGAGGTTGGTGTTTGCTTCACCGGGTGGAACTTCAACCTTGGTGGTCAAACGTGTAATCGTGGTAGACAGAGCACGTTGAACGTGAGTCAGAACGATTGCCGCTTGGTCCAGTTTGTTCTGGTTGATGATGATAGAGGCGCCGATACCGGTTCTGTCTGCCAAGTCATTGATGGCCTGAGCGATCAATTTGGCGTTGTCCAGAGAGGTATTTGCGAAGGTGTTGTTGGTACTGGTCAGACGCAGGGTGACAGGATATTGACCTGTTACGTTACCTGCTGAGGTCGGACCGATGATGGTTCCCAGAACGATACCGACTGCGTTGGTAAAGGCTACGGTATTGCCGCCTGACAGAGTCAGTGAGCCGATTGCACCAGCGGAGACGAAAGTTTGGGGAACAACGCGATCCTGGAGGCCATCAACACGGGTCAGATCCAAGAAAGAGTACAAGGTGACCAGAGAGTCAGGGCCACCAGTAGAACTCAAGTCAGTGTTACGACCCAAAGTAAAGGACAGAACACCGAAGTTGGTGTCGCCTGTACCTGTACGTTGGATGGTCTTTTGGTTGATGTCGACCATGGGGATATTCCCCATATTGCTGAACAACATCGTGATCCCTTTACGGTTATTGGCGAAAGCATCACCAATAGGATCTGTTGCTTCGTTGAAGTCGATAGTAGAGTCAAAGTCTACCAAGCGGCCACTTTGTGAAACTTCACGCAGGTCATCCATAACGCCCAGAACGAAAAGGCCATCGCTGGTAACCAAGTTGCCCTGGTCATCAAAGTGAAACTCACCGTTACGGGTGTAGGTGATACGACCACCAGCATCTACTGCTGAATAGAACGCGTTACCTTGAATGGCTACGTCACCTGCGTTTTTGGTTTGAATGATAGAACCTTGAGAGAAGTCGGTGGTGGTGGCGCCAACGCTGATACCACCTGTACCGATTTGAATCGGGTTCAAACCACCTGAACCACCGGTAGAACCTGTACCAGTTCTCAGTACGTTTACCAGGGTATCTGCAAAAGAGAGACGAACCCCTTTGAAACCGTAAATGCTGGCACCGGTCAGGTTACCTGAAATAACCTCAATTGAACGGTTCAGCGCAATCAAGGACGATTTAGCCGAAATTCTTACGTCACCCATTTATCTAGTTATCCTCCAAAATTTATACTTTTGTAATTTGTTTAATTAATAACACGGATGATATCTGTCAAAGGCACAGATGTTGCATTGATAGTCATGTAACCTTGTGTTGACTGAAGATCCGCTTCATCGACAACGCCAACCATATTGGTATTGCTGGTTGGGTCAAAGTACTCGACTGTTTTGCCTACCAGTTGTAACTGATTTTGCCGTGTGGCGGCAGTCAGTTGGCTGGTGGCTGTTGCCGTATCAACAGCCTGAGCTTGATCCACACGCAGGATACTATCCATGGGAATCAAAGCGCCGTTGATAATCAGGCCAGGAGGCGTTGTTGTATAATCGACTCCTGTAATCAGGCCTGTTTGAGGGGTTTGTGTAAAGTCATTGGGATCAATATATTCTGCAGGACGTCCCATGACAGCAATGGATGTCTGAATCTGATTATAATGCGCCATTTGGTTGGCCAAACGTACCGTTGCCAAAGAAGCCGTGAACTGGGCGTTCTGTGAAATGATTTCACTGGCATCCATCGGGTTCTGGGGGTCCTGATTTGAAATCTGGGCCACCAACATTTTTGCAAATTCTTCTGCCATTTTGGCGGGATCCTGGTCTACTACGTTGGTAGAACTGGCACTGCCCGTCGCCTGGGGAAGCAATGATTTGATAGCAAAATCCATAATTCGCGACTCTAAACCTTTCTCGAGATGTAAGGTGTTAGAGTTTAGTATATGCGATACTACGGCGCTTTGTAAAATTAAAAAAATATTAAATAAGCCAGTTTATATTTTTTTATTATTAAAGAGTCATTAAGTGACCCCGTTTGTCTATAGATTTATCTTCTGGCTGCATGCTATATTCATCAACAGTTGCATGCTGTTTTATATGAACCAGAACTGCTTTTTAGAATCTGTTTATGTAGGCGTAAAGTTTTCGCAAATGCAGTCAGTTCTGTTTTTGTTCAGTTTTATATAAGAGCAATGTGTAACTGAGTTTCGATTGGCTGGTATGATTTGCGTTTTTCTTCTGTAATTATTTGAGAGTTTTGGTTTCAACTTAAATATGGCCGGAAAAAAATTTCAGTATCGTCTTGAAAAAGTGCTTGATTTTCGTACCAAGAAGGTCGAGCAGCTTCAGGCTGAATTGGCTTTGGCTATTCGTGACCGCGATACTGAGGTGGCGATGTTGAATGCGCTTTCTGAAAAACGTACCAAAGCCCAAAAGAGCTTGGAAGGTTATCTTTCTCGGGGTGAGGTGGCTGAAGTTCAGCAAACCAATACTTTTCTTGAGAATCTGGCGAAAAAGCTGGAGTCTCAAACCCGAATCGTTTCAAAGATGAATGAAAGCGTTGAGCTGATTCGTAAAAAGCTCGTTGTGGCTTCTAAAGAGAAGAAAATCATGGAGAAGCACAAAGAAAAAAAACATGAGGAATGGAAGGTGGAGATGGGTAAAATCGAAGCCAAACAACTCGATGAAATGGCTGGCACCATTTTTCGTAAAAACCTCAGTAAAAAAGCTTTGACCCTTGAAGAAGAAGAACGTCGTCAAGAAGTTATGGAGAAGCAATTGCTCATAGAAGCATTAAAAGCCAAGAAGAAAAAACATTAAATTATGATTGAATGGGATTGATTAAGTGTAATGAGTATAGAGAATATGATGGTATTTATCTCTCACCAGTTAGCCCAGAGTAAAAGTTCCTCTGTTTCTGTCAGACGTACTGAAACAGAAAAACAGTCTTTTGGATTTTGGTTGGAGCGTGAAGCTCAAAAGAGCGTCTCGTTATCTTCGGATCTTAAAAAGTCCTTGCATATCTCAATGGCTCCCCCTTTAAAAAGTGAGCATCCCGTTTTAAGTACTTCACCCGTCTCTTTTCATTATTCTGAACGGGTAGCTAAAATTACACCCGAGGTTCTTCCCGCGGTGTCTCCTCAGCCCTCAGAGACTCTTCCAGGTGTTTCTTCAGAGGGAACAACAGAACACCAGATTTCTGGCTTGCTACTGATACAGCCACTTTTACCCTCCGCTGAACAAGAGCAAAATTTGGTTCCTGGGGAGCGTTCAGCTTCTGAAGCGTTTGATTCTTCCTTGAACCAGAATGATTTGCTTTGGGCAAGATTGGCCTATCAGGCTTTAATGCGGCAGCAGAATCCGGTTGGGTTCCAGCCCAATGAAGTTCCGACTTTCCCTGCGCTTCAATTTTCAGCGACAGATTTTGAAAATAATTCGTGGGCACCACAGTCTGGTGCAGAGAGCAAAGTCTTTAGTTTTAATAAAGGTATTCACTTTTTTACACCCGTTAACCATGATGCTGCTCAAGAGTTTGAGCTTTCATTTGGTAATGCCTATTCATTAAGTGTAGATATGCCAATGGGTTCTCAAGGATTGGAGCATCTTCGCTTCTTTATTGCTCTGCTCCCTTCTGTTTCTCGTCAAGGCCAGTTTATTGCCCGCCCTGAGCGTGTTCACACAGTTGAGGATGCTCAGGAATTCAATGTGTCTGAAAAAACAGATATGCAACTACAATCTGCTGCCCCTGCCGTACCTGAAGCCAGTGCTCCTGCAACCCCTGCTGGGCCTGAAACCAGTGCTCCTGCAACCCCTGCTGGGCCTGAAACCAGTGCTCCTGCAACCCCTGCTGGGCCTGAAACCAGTGCTCCTGCAACCTCTGCTGTGCCTGAAACCAGTGCTCCTGCAACCCCTGCTGGGCCTGAAACCAGTGCTCCTGCAACCCCTGCTGGGCCTGAAACCAGTGCTCCTGCAACCCCTGCTGGGCCTGAAACCAGTGCTCCTGCAGCGCCTGCCGTACCTGAAGCCCATGCTCCTGCAACCCCTGCTGGGCCTGAAGCCCATGCTCCTGCAGCGCCTGCCGTGCCTGAAACCAGTGCTCCTGCAGCGCCTGCCGTGCCAGAAGCCAGTGCTCCTGCAACCCCTGCCGTGCCTGTAACCAGTGCTCCTGCCGCCCCTGCTGTGCCTGAAGCCAGTGCTCCTGCAGCGCCTGCTGGGCCTGAAACCAGTGCTCCTGCCGCCCCTGCTGGGCCTGAAACCAGTGCTCCTGCTGCGCCTGCCGTACCTGAAGCCAGTGCTCCTGCAGCGCCTGTAGCCCATGCTCCTGCTGCCCCTGCCGTGCCAGAAGCCCATGCTCCTGCTGCCCCTGCTGTGCCTGAAGCCCCTGCTCCTGCAACCCCTGCTGGGCCTGAAGCCAGTGCTCCTGCAACCCCTGCTGGGCCTGAAGCCAGTGCTCCTGCTGCCCCTGCCGTACCTGAAGCCCATGCTCCTGCTGCTTCTGTCTCTGACGCTCCGGTCAGAGAGGTTGTGCTTGGAAATGCACGGATCCGCATGTTTATTTTGGGTGAGCAAACATCTCGTCCAGGCTTTAAAACCTCAGCTGCCGAGACTTCTGAAAAGGCTCCTGTCTATGCAAATCTGGATGACTTCTTTCAGGCGCTGCCCTATGCCCCTGTTCAGCCTCTTAAAGAAGAGCCCGGAACACGGGCTGTCGCTGAGCCACAGGATCAGGTTTTGGCCTGGGTGGTTGCCGGTGTTCGTTCAAGCTTCTTGAACTTAAATCTGTCTTCAGGCATGGCCTCTGGAGAATCCTCACAGCAAAAAAGTTTTCAAGGAGCGTCCTCGTCTCAAGCTGCTTTGCTCTTTCCCAATTTCCCCACACGGGAAATTTCTGTCCCAGCTATAGAAAAAGCTGAAATCTCCAAGCTCTCTGCTTTTGTCTCAGAAAAACCCTGGTGGTTGGAAATGGTGTCTGAAATGATGCCTGAGACATCCGTCGAAGCAGCGAATGTCTTGGGTCTCTTGACAGAGAATGATTCTGTTTTGCCTGAGCAGGATTCTGGTTTGCCTTGGGAGCAAGTACTTCCCTCTTTGTTTCAGGCAAGTCAGCCAAGTGTTTTGGCTCCCAAAGGCAATGAGCCGATTCATTTCTCCTCAGTTGCTGCTCCCAGTCCTTTGATGGTTTTTGCTGCAAGCAGCTTTGATGCAGAATCGCCTGAGGGAACTGTCTTGTCAGGTTCTTCACCTGCTATAGATGCTGCTTCAGAAAATTCAGAACCCGGCTCCTTGAAAGAAAAGCCGTCTGAAACTTTATCCTTTGTTTCATTTGTTTCTGAATTCCGTCGCCCAGAATTTAGCAGTGAGAAGTTCAAGGCTTTGCCGAAAGCAACCAAAATTTCATTCTCATCTCAAGCAGGATTTACGCCTTTGGGAAATGCCGAGCTGGAAAAAGGAGTCTCTTCCGCCCCCGCATCCTTTTCTGAGGTGCTGAACAATGAGGCCGGTATGGAGATGGGGTTGGCCAAGCCTGAGATCGAAATGAAGGTGACCTCAGCCCCCAAGCCGCAGTTGCCAGAGTCACTCCAAAAAGTTGAATCTCAAGGCTCTGAAAATTCAGCAGAGAAATATTCTGGGCCTAAACAATCATCACCCGTGCCTTTGCAGGCGATGAATGCCCAGACTGCGATTCAGATGATCAACCAAGGTGTGCCGATTCAGATTTCCGATTTCCCAGCTTTTGTGAATCAGGTTGTGCAGACTCAAAACTTTAAAACCGGTGTTTTGCAAAGTATAGAAATCAATCTCTTCCCCCAGAATTTGGGTAAAGTCAGCGCGCAGTTTACACTGAATACCCAAAGTGAGATGGTGGTTCGTCTCTATGCTCCCAATGCGGTGGCAGCAAAAACATTGGAGACCTATATTCAAGAAATTCAGCAAATGATCCAAAAATCCTATCTGGTGGCTGGACAAATTGAAGTGAAACAAGGCATCCCTCCGGCCCGCGGTAGCCAGGGCAGCAACACCAGTGGCCAAAGCACTGATCTCAATTCCCGTCAGTCTTTGCGTAAGGGCGGTGGTCGTCGCCGTCGTAAAGATGATGACCTCTCAGTTGACGTATCAGTTTAAGTAATGTTTCAAGGACTTGTATGAAGTGCTACAGATTTGTTACGCTAAACACTTGAAGATGGAGATAGTGGATGAATCGTGATCCACATCCGGCAGAAATGCCAGAACAGAATTCAAAACAAGCAACGGCTTTGAAGTATGACCTTCAAGCGTCAAGTGCGCCTGAGGTTGTTGCCACCGGAACCGGTGAGGTTGCAGAAGAAATCGTGCGTGTCGCTCAGGAGCATGAGGTGCCTGTGTATCACGACCCTTCCTTGGCGAAAGCTTTGGGGCAACTTGAATTGGGCAGTTTGGTTCCGCCCGAATTGTATAAGGCTGTAGCTGAAGTTTTGGTTTTTGTCTACAGCCTGGATCAGGCGCATAAAAAACAAATTGAAATGGTATTGGAGGAGTTTTAGAGCAGATGTTAAGGGGTATTTACACCGCCGCAAGCAATATGGAAACTTCGATGCAAAAAATGAATCTTTTTGCTCAGAATGTGGCCAACTCCCAAACCACGGGATACAAGAAAAAAACCTATGCTGTGCATAGTTTTGAAGATGTCTTGGTAGATATGTCAGATGGCCGTACCAAGGCTCCTTTGGCGCAGGGTTCTTATATTGATGACGCTGGCGTCAAGCAATCCCAAGGAACACTGAAAACAACAGGTGGCGCACTTGATCTTGCCATTATGGGCGAAAAAGCTTATTTCCAGTTTGAAGTGAAGCCTCCCCGCGATGCCCAAGGCAATGTGGATCTGAACGCTCCCAAGCGCTATACCATTTCCCGCAATGGCCATTTCTTGTTGAATGACAAGAATGAACTGGTCAATATCAACGGAGACTATGTGCTTGATATCAATGACAAGCGCATTGTTTTGACAGACCAACCCCTTAATCAGGGGGCACAACGCACACAAAGTCAGGCCAGCATGAATGACTCTGCGATTGAAATCGATCGCTTCGGTCGGATTTACGATCGCCGTGAAAAAGGGGCAGCCAATGCCCGGCCTGTGCGTGCCCAAATCAAAATGGTTGAATGGACCGACGAGCCTACCCAAGCCGATGATCGCAGCCAGGTTTTTGAACTCTTGAAAAAATACGGTGTGGATATGCCGACAGACAACCGTCTTATGCAGGCACTGCAACCTAATCCTGCGGTCAATGCCAACCCTACCAACGAGTCTCCCTTTCTGATCAAGCAAGGGTATCTCGAAAGTTCAAATGTCGATATTGTAAATGAAATGGTCATGTTAATGATGACCTCTAAAGACTACGATATGTCTCAAAAAGTGATTGCAGCCGAGGATAAAATTCTCGATAAGTCCATTAATGAAATGGGCAGAATGCAATAGAACTGTTACAATTAAATAAACTTTTAAACAGGACTTAGGAGGAGTTAGTAAAAATATGCATGCACTCTGGACTGCTGCAACTGGGATGGAAGCGCTGAAGTTTAAAATTGACGTCATCGCGAACAATCTCTCCAATACCCAAACCGAAGGGTTCAAGCGCTCAGATGCTGAATTCACGGATCTTCTGTATCAGTACTACCGTCGCCCAGGCAGCGTAGACAATCCGTCAGGGATTCACTATGGCTTGGGTTCACGTATTGCCGGTACCAATGTGGTTCATCAGCAAGGCTCGCTTCAGTCTACAAATAATAATCTGGATTGGGCCATTGATGGTATTGGCTTCTTCTCAGTTCTGGATCCTATTTCAGGTCAGCGCTTTTATACCCGTAAAGGTCTGTTTAAGTTGAACAATAACGGCCAGGTAGTGAATGCCGACGGCTATACCCTGGATCCCAATATCACCATTCCTCCTGGTACAACTGATTTCCACATTGATCGCACAGGCGTGTTCTGGGCTACTCAGCCTGGTACCGGTCTGCTGTCTCAATTGGGGAATATTACGCTGACACGTTTCCCCAACCCCGCTGGCTTGGAAGCGCGTGGAAACAGCCTGTTTGCAGAAAGTAGTGCTTCCGGTTCTCCTGAACAGGGGCAGCCTGCACAGAATGGTTTTGGACAGATTCATGGTCGGGCCTTGGAGTCTTCCAATGTTCAGATTGTGACAGAAATGGTAGACCTGATTACCACCCAGAAAGCTTTTGACACCAATTCAAAAGTAATTACTGTGGCTGATAAGATGATGGATACCGCCAATAACCTGTCTCGTTAATTTTAGAGGATGATTGAAAGGGGAGGTTTTGTCAGCAGAGGTTTTGTTTATTTGGCATTTTGCCTCATAGCATTCGCTGTCAACGCCTCCCCAGTTCGTGTAAACTCGACCGACGAACTGATTTACCGGCTACGCCAGGCCGTACAAAGTCAGTATGAGGTTGCTCCGCAAAATGTTTTGGTTTTGTGGAATGACGATTCTCTTGAAGACAAACTGGCGCGGGTAGGAAAAAATCTATCGGTAGAATTGACCGAGCGTGATTTGCAGAATTTAATCGGTAAAACGATTTTAACGCTGAAGGTCATGGATGGAAATCGGTATCGGGCGACGATACCTGTGAAGTTGAAAGTGGATGGCTGGACAGAGGTGTATATCTCTAAAAAGCCGCTCAGAAGAGGGGAGATGCTTTCTGAGCAAAGTATTCAGTTTAGCAAAAAAAAGCTATCTGAATTGCCTGTAAATTATCTCCGTGTTTTAGAAAATCCGGGCGATTACCGGGTAAACAGAGACATTCCAGCAGGAATGGTTTTGAATCGTTTGGCGCTTGAGCAGCAGCCCTTGGTTTTAAAGGGCGCCCAGGTGAAAGTGGTGGTTGTGAATGAGAACCTTCGCCTGATGGCTCAGGGAGAGGTTCTTGAAAACGGGTTGAGAAACCAAATGGTTTCAGTTCGGGTTTTGAGCTTTGGCAGCAATAAACTGGTTCAGGCCCGCGTAACAGGCCAGGGTGAAGTCACTCTGGAAATTAAGTAATACAAGTGAGGAAGCCTTCGTCAATGAACTGGAGAACTAAATTTTTACAGACAGCTCTTGTGGCTGGTCTTTGTCTGGCGGCGGTTGTCATGCCTGCACAGGCTGACTCAATTTGGAATGACACCAGTACAGCGACTTTGTTTACGGAGCGTCGTCCTACATTTGTCATCGGCGGTATTATCACTGTTGCTGTTCAGGAAAAAATCAACGCCAGTCAACAGGCTACTTTGATCGGTCAGAAACAATTGCAGAACCAACACCGTTGGTCTTTTCCCCAAGGGTTTCAAACGGGCCGTACCCAGTTACAAGGTCAATTCCAAGCGCAAAGTCAGATGCAAGCCAATGATTTGGGGTCAACCACCCGTGTTGGCGTGATTCAGTTCCTGGTCTCTGCCCGAATCGAGGATATTTTGCCCAATGGCAACCTGATTATTACGGCGCATAAAAATTTCCGTGTCAATGATGAAGAAAATGAAATGATTCTGACCGGTGTGGTACGTCAAAATGATGTTACCTCCGACAATATGGTTGATTCATCCCGAATTGCAGATATGCGTATCGATGTCATGGGAACAGGCCCTGTCAGCGCCCGTGCTACAGCGGGTCTGATGACGCGTATCTTTAACTTCCTGCTTTAATTAATAAGGAGATTCAGCATGGTCCGTCGCATATTTCCCTTACTGACAGTGGCTCTGGCTACTACGCTGGTTTTGCCTGCTTTTGCTCAGCAAAATCCTACGGGTGTTAATCCTCCGCAGCAGGCCAGTGCCCGTTCTGCTCCGATTATGGATGTGGTTCCCCCCACTTCTGTGCGTGTGAAAGACGTTGTGAATTTCCGCGGCGCCCGCTACAACCAATTGCAAGGCTTTGGATTGATTACTGGTCTTGACGGTTCTGGCGACTCTGCCAACGCGATTCCTTATATGCGTCGTGCGATGGTCAATATGCTTGAGCGTTTTGGCTTGCCCCAGATGCCTGAAGGCTCAATGCGTCCGAAGAATGTTGCTTCTGTGATGGTCACGGTGAATATCCCTCCTTTTGCCAAGCCAGGCCAACTGATTGATGTCACGGTTTCCTCTTTGGGGGATGCCAAGAGCCTTCAGAATGGCTTTCTTTTGCAAACGCCTTTGCGCGGTGCCGATGGCCGCATCTATGCGGTTGCCCAAGGGCCCATTTCTTTGGGCGGCTTTGGTGTTTCGACAGAGCAGGGAGCTTCAGTTACCAAGAATGCAACCACCATTGGTCGGATTCCCAATGGGGCGATTGTTGAAAAAGAAATTCCTGTGACCTTGATGGATGAAAATGGCTATATTGAAGCTTATTTGATCAATCCCGACTTTACGACGGCGACTGAACTGTCAGACAAAATCAATAAAAACCTCTTGGGCAATGCCAAGGCCGTAGATGCTTCTACGGTTCGGGTTTTTGTGACTTCCACTTACCGTAACAATGTTCCCGAGCTGATTGCGCGAATTGAAAATCTGACGCTCTCTCCTCAAAATGGAGCTGCTAAGGTGGTAATGGATGAACGTACCGGAACAATTGTGATTGGTCAGAATGTCAGCATTGGGCCTGTCTCGATTGCCCATGGCGGTCTGATTGTGAAAGTAGATGCGGTCACGACGGTTTCTCAGCCCAATCCTCTTTCTCAAGGCTCCACTGAATCGGTGACCAATACCTCAATCAGCTATGAAGAGCACAAAGGCGATACCCTGGTGCTGGTCAAGGGCTCTACAGTGGGTCAGTTGGTGAAGTCTCTCAATTCACTGGGTGTACCTCCCCGTGACTTGATTACCGTCTTACAAATGATTAAAGCCAGTGGCGCACTCAATGCCCATCTGGAAATTCAATAGGAGGACTTACACATGATTGATAATGTACCTTTGGTAGGTTCTCTCAGCACTGGCTTTGGAGAAAACTCTATTGCAGCCATGGCTCCTACTGCGCGTACCCCCAATCTGGCTGAAACCAGTAAGGATTTTGTGGGCATGCTCTATGCCTATATGTTTTCACAAATGCGTGAAAACTCCAGCAATGAAGAAGATGGTCTCTTCAGTGGACCCCACGTCAATATGCTGATGGGCTTTATGGATCAGGAAATTGGCAAAGAATTGGCCTCTTCACAGGGGGCTGGTCTGGCCCAGGAAATGTTAAAACAATTGACCGGTGGGCAGGAAGCTATTGCGAATGCAATTCCTGAAAATGCCGCAAGTATTACCGGTAAATTTGATGCCCGTACTGTAGGTTTTGAAGCCAATCCTTTGGTGAATGCGCCACGTACTTTGGGCCGGTTGGATACCCGTACAGAGGGTTTTGAAATAGAAAACCCCGCTTCCATAGACAATTCGAGTCAGATTATGGAAGAAATCTATAAATTGAACAGGCGGGAATGATAAAATAGGCAAGATGACCAATCGGGATGTGTCGAAGAGCTAGATGGGCGCAGAGACAATGAGTACTGTCCCCAACGCACCAACGAACAGCAGCGATGCCGTAAAGCGCTATATGCCGCTGGTACGTTCGATTGCCCGTCGGCTGTCGATGAAGTTGCCAAAGCATTATGACTTCAACGACCTGGTCAGTGATGGTGTAGTTGGTTTGTTGTTGGCGATTGAGCGGTTTGATCCCGGACGTGGGGTTAAATTTGAAACCTTCGCAACCTACTATATCAAGGGAGCGATTTTGGACAATTTACCCAAATTGCCCAAGGCTCCGAAGAATCAGGATGAAGTGGTCTATGAAGACCCGGAAGATGTGGAAACAGATTCCGCTAACCTGTTCAGCCAAGTCACACGCTTGGCTTACAGTTATATCTTGTCTCTGGATGCCCCAACAGGCTCAGACGGCGATGAGAGTTTTAATTTGCTGAATCAGTTGGGTGATTCAGATTCGGTTCAACGCGATATTGAGTTTGAGCAATTGCAGAAAACCCTGACCTGGGTGATTGAACAATTACCGAACCAGGAGCGTACAACCTTAAAGCTGTATTATTTTCAGCAGTTGCCTTTTAATGAGATTGGCAAACGGTTGGGTTTGTCGGAGTCTTGGGTCAGCCGTATTCATAAGCGGGCCCTGGAACAGTTGCGCATGAAATTAGGCAAGCGCAAATCAGTAGATGATTTTTTAACCATGTAGGAGGAGCAAAATGGTCTTATTCAGTCCTTTGATGGCTTTTACCGAGAAAATGCTCGATGTGACAACCACCCGTCACAAGGTAATTGCCGATAATATTTCAAATATCAATACCCCTGGTTTTAAAGGGGCTGAAGTCTCTTTTGCAGACGCCTTGGATAGAATTAAGCAGAGCGCCAAAGATGAAGGGCCTGACTTGACTGAGGAAATGAAAACCAGCAGTATCAACGAGCAGTTACTGCAAAATTTGAGCCTTGATGAGCTCTTCCTTGAAGGTCAACGTTATGAAACGGACTTGGGCGTCGGCTTCTCTTTGGGAAGCACCAAATTCAGTAAAATGTTTGAAGGCTCTGAAGCGGGTGGGGTGCCTTTAGACCCCCGTGCACAAGCTGAAAAATCGTTGAGCCGTGCAGACCAGATTTCTGCCGTTCAGCCCAAGATTGAAGAAATCAAGGGAACACCTCGCCAGGACGGCAACAATGTCAGTCCTGAAATTGAAATGGGTAAAATGATCAAAAACACCTCCTTCTATAATGTTTTGGTCAGCTCGATTTCAGGTGAGTTCCGTACCTTGAAAACCATTATTTCGAACCGATAAGAGAGGGGATGGGTCAGTATGAGTTTATTTGATGTTATCAATACGAGCGCCACGGGGATGGTGGCCAATCGTTTCTGGCTGGATACGATTGCAGGCAATATTTCCAATGCCAACAGCACCCGTACAGTCGAAGGCGGTCCTTTCCGCCGCCGTATTCCAGTTTTTCAACAGGCACTTCAAGATGCCATGGAAAGCGGTGATGACTGGGATGAGCGCAGCGCAGCGCAAATGGGCAATACCATTACTGGCGCGATTATGGACGATATGATGGACCCTGAAACCTCCAAGCCCAAAGGGCGGGGTGTGGCCATGAAGGGGGTGGTTGAAGATCCCTCTCCCCTGCGTGTGGTCTATATGCCCGGTCACCCCGATGCCGATCAGGAAGGCTATGTTTCATTGCCCAATGTCAGCGTGGTGAAGGAAATGGTAGATATGATTGCCGCTCAGCGTGCTTATGACGCCAATGTTCAGGTAACCAACGCTGCCAAGTCGATGATTAACAAAGCCCTTGAAATCGGGAAATAAGGAGTCTTTTAAATGAGTACTGTAGGAAGCATTTCCGCACTGCAATCTTTTTTCCCAGGAGATCTTCAGGTTAAAGAAAGCCTGATGCCCATGAGTTTTGAACTTCCCAAGGACGAGATCACAGCCAAGCGCTCCTCGTTTGTGGAAGTATTGAATAGCGCCATTAAAGAAACCAATGACGCTGAATCTGAAAGTGAAAAATTGATGACGGACCTGTTAATGGGCAAGGACGTGGATATCCACTCCATTCAGGTCGCTGGCGCAAAAATGGATACCATGGTCACCATGGCATCTACCGTGATGACGAAACTCACGACCGCCTATCAAACTTTGATGAATATGCAGGTATAGCAACCTGAACCTTAAGCGAGCGAATCTGAGAAGGGAGAATTTAGAATGGCCGTTGATGATCAAGCCGTAGGAGGGGGCTTCCTGGGCAATTTGCCGCCGAATGTACGTATTGGCGTACTGATCGGCGCTGCTGTCCTGGTAGTTGGGTTGCTGGCCTTCTTGTTTATGCGTGGCAATGGTGAAGAAAAGGATGATGGTTTCAGAACCATTTACCGCAATTTGCCCATGGCCGAGGCAGGAAATGCCAAGGACTATCTGGAAACTGAATACCGGATTCCTGTAAAACTGGCCGACAATGGAACCTCTGTACGGGTTCCCAAAGACAAAGCTGAAGATGCTTTGGTTAAATTGGCCCAAAAGAACATGCCTGGAAGTGGCGTGGTCGGATATGAAATCTTTGATAAACAGAGCTTTATCAGCACCGACTTTGAAAAACGTGTGGCTCTGCAACGCGCCCGTGATGGACATTTGTCCCGTTTGGTCGGCCGTTTTGAAGGTATCAAAGACGCCCGTGTTAATATTGTGGTCCCTGAGGCTTCTCTCTTCTCTGAAGAACAATTGCCCACCACTGCGTCTGTGCTTTTGGAATTTGATGGCGCCGGTGGTTTTAAGCCTGAATATGTTCAGGCCATTACCCATTTGATCGCCAGTGCCACCCCTGGCCTGAAACCCGGCAATGTGACCGTGGTAGATAATGCCGGTCAGGTTTTGGCTGAAGGTCAGGAAGGCCTGTATGGCGAAGATTCTGGCAAGAAGCTCAACAAACAACTGCAGGAACAACTGCGTATCAAACGCCAAATGGAACAGCAGCTTGAAAACAAAGTCATTTTGATGCTTGAGCAGGTCTTGGGGCCTGGCAAGGTCAAAGCTACAGCTGAAGTCGTTCCCAATTTTGATCGTGTTCAGACCCGTGCCCGTAAACATGAGCCCGTGGTTATGAAAGATGCCAATGGACAGGATGTGCTGACCAAGGTGGCTGAGCGTACTGTGGGTGAAACCTCTGCGACTACGCCTTCTGGTTCCACCCAAGGTTCCGCTGGTTCAGATGGAAATAGACCTGGTGGAACTCCGGCAAGTGGAGCTCCTGTCAATCCTGAAATTAAACAAGATACCACCAACCGTACCAATTCTCAGGTCAGCTATAACTACAATAATATTGAAGAGCTGCTCTCGAAACAGTCAGGCGAAATCCTGCGCAAATCGATCTCTGTTCAGTTTGAGCTGCCGGTAGTGGCAGAAGGTGAAGAAGCCGCTGAAGGTGGCCCACCGCCCATTACCCGTGAAGACGTTGAAGAAATGGTCAAAAAGGCTGTGAATTATGATGAAACTGCCAAAGACCAAATCTATGTCCGTCAGGTCAAATTCGATACCACGGTCTATGACAAGCTGAAAGCTGAAATGGAAAAAGCCCGTGAAAAGACACCGATGTGGGTCTTTATCCTGATCGGTCTCGGCGGTCTCGTGATCGGTGCCGGTATCGGTGGTGCCTTGCTTGGCAAGAAGAAAGCCGCTGCAGCCGAACAGTTTGCCGCTGGCGTTCCTCAGTACGCAGCCATCCCTGGCGCTCCCCCTCCCGGTATGCCTGGTATGCCCGGACTTCCCGGAGCTGAAGGTGTCCCTGGCTTGCCCGCCGCCCCTGGAATGCCTCCCATGCCCGCCCAGCAGGCACAGGAAGTAAGCCGTGCGCCGATTATGCCGCCAACGCCTGACAACCCCTTTGGATTCCTCCAAGGTGTAACGCCTCAGACCGTGGCGCAGTTGCTCTCCACTGAGCGCCTGCCAACCCTGGTTGCGGTACTGGCCCAATTGGATCCCGGACAGGCAGAAGATGTTATCAATCTGCTGAACCCCGAAATCCAGAACGAAGTGCGCAGTCGCCTCTCTCAGAACCCCGTACTGCCACCGATGACCCAGAAGATGGTCAGCCAGTCTCTCAAGAAACGTCTGGCAGCGATGTCTTCCGGCGTCTCCTGATTCTAAGTTCTCTCTGTGGGTGGGGCCTTCGGGCCCCACTCATTCTGAGACCACAAAAAAACGCATTCTTGGCGTTAACGAATTGTTAAATCTCACAGTTTGCGCCTTTCAAATCTGGTAAAATACTTAAATTGAGTTCCTCCGAAACAAAATTATGTCTGAAAAAGGTTAAGAGTTTGAGCCGATGGCAGCAGTAAGTCAAGATAAAGGCCGTTCGATAATAGCGGATATTTCGTTAGCATCGCTGGCGATTCTCGTTGTTGCAATCCTGATGATTCCCCTGCCGACAGGCTTGATTGACCTTTTTCTGGTTATCAACCTTTCCGCCTCTATTCTGATTCTTTTGACAGCCTTGAATATTATTGATCCACTTGAATTTGCTGTCTTCCCTCAGCTTTTGCTGGTTACAACCTTGTTCCGACTCTCGCTTAACGTTGCCACTTCCCGTTCCATTCTGCTCAATGCAGACGCAGGAAAAGTAGTAGAAACCTTCGCCCAATTCGTAATTGGTGGCAATTATGTGGTTGGGATTGTTGTCTTCCTGATTCTGATGATTATTCAGTTCATCGTTATTACAGAAGGTGCCAAGCGTGTTGCGGAAGTTGCCGCTCGTTTTACCTTGGACGCGATGCCTGGTAAACAGATGAGTATTGACGCTGATTTCAACGCTGGTTTGATTGACGCTGAAGAAGCTAAAAAACGCCGTAAAGATCTTGAAAAGGGCTCTAACTTTTTCGGGACGATGGACGGTGCGAATAAGTTCGTTCGTGGGGACGCCATCGCAGGTATCATTATTACCATCGTCAATATTCTGGGCGGTTTTGCGATTGGGGTTCTGCAAAAAGGCATGGAGCTGACCGAAGCTGCGGCCCGTTATACCACGCTCTCGATTGGGGATGGCCTGGTGGCCATTATCCCAGGTTTCTTGATCTCTATTTCAGCTGGTTTCGTGACCACCCGTGCAATCTCTGAAAGCAATTTGGCCTTTGACTTGAAGACCCAGTTGTTCGCCTCTTATAAATCGTTGGCGATGGGCGCTGTCTTTATCTTTGGCTTTGGTTTTATTCCGGGTATGCCCACCCACTTCTTTATCGCCTTGTCGATTACTTTGGTGGTTGTCGCTTTTGTGGTCTACCGCAAATCTGTCAAAAAAGCACAGATGGTGGTGGAAGAAGAAGAAGATTCAGCGATTCCCGAACAGGAAGTCAAAAAGCCCGAAAACGTGCTTCAGGTTATGGAAGTTCACCCCCTGGCCCTCGAAATGGGTCTCGACCTTATTCCTCTGGTCGACCCTTCACAGGGCGGCGACTTGCTCGACCGCGTGGTTCCCATGCGTGTTCAGATCGCCATGGAGCTGGGCTTCGTCATGCCTGGTATTCAATTCAAAGACAATCTCAATCTGCGTCCCAACGAATACTCCATCAAGGTCAAAGGTATCGAAGTTGCCCGTGGCGAAATCCTTATGGGTTATATGCTCGCGATTCAGCAGCCCGATACCGATGTCTCTCAAGAACTCGTTGGCTTCCCCACCAAGGATCCCGCTTTCGGAACCCCCGCTGTTTGGGTGGCTGGTTACGAAGCGCAACGCGCTGCTCAGTTGGGCTATATGGTCACCGATCCTACCAATGTGTTGATTACGCATGTGGCTGAAATTGTGAAGACCTTTGCCCATGAAATCCTGAGCCGTCAGGAAGTCCAGGTCATGATCAACAAAGTCAAAGAAAAGCATCCTGTGGTGGTCAAGGAATTGATTCCCGATTTGCTCTCTCTGGGCGGGGTTCAGAAAGTTTTGCAGAACCTGATTCGTGAACGTGTTTCTATTCGCGATTTGGCCACCATTCTTGAAAAGTTGACCGACTTCGCCAAGATCAACCAGGATCCCGATACCTTGTCAGAATTGGCCCGTCAGTCGCTCTCTCGCCAGATCTGTAACAATCTGTCAAATGAGCAGAATATTATTCCCGTCATCACTCTGGATCCCAAAGTTGAACAGGCTGTTCAGGAAAGTATTCAGCAAACCGCGCAGGGTGCAGTTTTGGCTCTGAACCCCCAGGTCAGCCAGCAGATCCTTGCCAAGCTGGCGAATGAAGTTCAGGCCGCGACCAATGCCGGACACAATCCGGTGGTTTTGTGCAATCCTCAGATTCGCCCCCATGTGAAAAAACTGACAGAACGTAACTTCCCGATGTTGACTGTGCTCTCTTATAACGAGATTGCGCCCAAAATTAAAATCCAATCGATTGGTGCCGTTACGATCAGTTTCGGAAGCTAATTCCCAAGCAAAAGCCCCCTGGAAAGAACTTCCAGGGGGCTTGTTTTTTGAGAAAGTTTTGCTGAAGTCTGGATCCCAGCTTGGGTCTCATCGTTTTCTGTACTATAATGAATCCCTGAAAGACTCATGAAAGCAGGATTCCAATGGAACAAAATCCAAGCCTTGGCAAACCCTCCTGGTTCAGCTATTTTGTGCTGGTTGTGGCTGCTCTGATTGCGATTTTTCCTGTTTTTTGGATTTTTTCAACCTCACTCAAGCCTGCTGCAGAGGTCTTAAGCCCTCAGGTCACGGTTTTTCCTAAAACGGTGACCTTGGAAAATTACCAACAGGTCTTACAGGGCGGTCTGTTTTGGCAATGGATGTTTAACAGCGTCATGATTGCCTTGTTGACGACTGTCATTGGGATCATTCTGGCGGCTACCACTGCCTATTCGGTTTCCCGCTTTGAATTCTGGGGCAAAAAAACGGTTCTCTTTGCGTTTCTGGTGGCCCAGATGTTTCCGGGAGCGATTTTGATTGTGCCGCTTTACAATATTATGAAAGACTTGGGGCTGCTCAATACCTTTTCTGGCTTAATTATTGCCTATTCCACGCTTTCACTGCCCTTCTGTGTCTGGATGCTGAAGGGTTTCTTTGATGCGATTCCCATGTCTTTGGAAGAAGCCGCCATGATCGATGGCATGACAGCCTTTGGGACCTTTGTGCGGATCATTTTGCCCTTGTCTTTGCCCGGCTTGGCCGTTACGGGATTTTTCTCTTTTATTACGGCCTGGAATGAGTTTATGTTTGCACTCACCTTTATGACTGGTGAGAATCACTATACTTTGCCGGTGGGCTTGCGCACCTATGTCTTCGAGTTCAATACCGCCTGGCACTTAATGGCGGCTGGTGCGATTATTGTCACGATTCCGGTTTTGGTCGTCTTTTTGGTGGCTCAGCGCTTTTTAATTTCTGGTTTGACTGCCGGAGGCGTCAAGGGCTAAGCCTTTGTTGCGACCGCGCTCTTCACCTATTCCCGAAAATTTACCTGGCTATCACGAACGTGAACGTTCGCTAAAGCAGGTGCTGATCGCACATGATTATCTAAGCGCTTTGGCATTGTGCCGATTTCAGTTGGAAACCCTGCTTGCCCCAGAACCTTTGATCTCACTGCACATCGCCTTGATGGGGTTGGGCTGGCCTGTTTTGGCTGAGCGCCTCAGAGTCTTGGGCCATCTCCTGTTTCCCCAACGGTTTTTGCCGATTGAGCCCAGTGCTCAGCCCATAGAAACCGACGCGCCAGACTGGTTGTGTTCCTGGTTGGCCCCTCAAACACCTATGCGGCTAAGTGTCTGCATGATCGTGCGCAATGCAGAGGATACCCTGGTGACTGCGCTCGAGAGTATCGCGGATTTGGCCGATGAAATCATCGTGGTGGATACAGGCTCTCAGGATCAGACCCTGGCTTTGGCTGCTGCTTTTTCGCCCCAGGTCAAAGTTTTGCAGACTGTTTGGCAGGATGATTTTTCCTTGGCCCGCAATCTCTCCTTGAGGGCAGCCCAGGGGGACTGGATTTTGGTTTTAGATGCCGATGAACGGCTGGAGCCGGAGGGTTCGAGCTGTTTAAGAAAGCTTCTCGCTTTTGGGGTGATGGGTTGGAATTTATTTGTTTTTCAGCAGAAACACCTGCGTGATCAGGCTGAAAACAGCTTTTGGGTTCAAGTGGGGCGGCTTTTTCGCGCGCATCCTGATTTGCGTTTTCATGGCCTCTTGCATGAGCAGCTTCACCGCTTTTCGTTTCCTTGGTATCTGCATCAAATCTATTTGCCCCAGGTGATTCTTGAGCATTCAGGCAATCTGAGTGCGCAGGTTGAAAAGCATCAGAAACCCTTGCGCAATCTGCTCTTGGATCGGGCCTTGGCCCTGCCGGAGTATCAAACGCCCTATCTTTGGTTCCAAAAGGCGCATGTTTTATTGGAGCAAACGGTTCCGCCTGCATTGCCTGAGGCAAGAGACTGGTTGGAAAAAGCTTTGCCCCCTTCTGTGGCTGGCATTTCTAAGATTCCTGTTTCTGCGACCTGGAGTCTGGCTCCGCCCAGTTTGGCCCTTTTTTATCTGCTCAAATGCCTGTATTTACAGCAGGAAATCCCTGCTCTTGCCCAGACAGCGCTTAACTATGCTGAGTGGAATCTTTGGGCTGAAGGCCGTGCGCTTGCCGGTTGGGGCTTGAGCAAAAATGATCAAATTGTGCGCGCCAAACCTATTCTGGGTTCTTTTTTTGAGCCTGGTTTGCCGGCCCTGCGCACGGATTTGTCTTTGTTTCTGCGTTTGACACTGGAAGGGCTCTTGGAATGCGCCTTGGCAGAGCAGGATGCTTGGCTTGCGTTGGCCTATCTCAAGCAATTGCTAAAATTAAGACCCCATCCGGCCTTGGAAACGATCCAAGCCCGTTTATTCAGGCTTTTAAAACTGTCTGAATCTGACATGCTCTCGACTCTTCGGGCTTTGATTGCAGCCGCGTATCAAGCTGAAAACTGGTTTGAGCTGATTCGTTATTTTTTTGTTGCTTTACAATGGGGCCTGCCCTGGGAGGCTGATTTCTTTGTTTTTTTACTGATTGCCCTGCAAAAAACAGGTTATCTTCAACTTTGTGCTTATTTGGCCCGTACTGGCTCTCATCGTTTTCAAGAACCCTCTATTTTTGCTTGCTTTTGCCGTCAAAGTTTCAGCCGGGATCCCGATCTGGCTGAATTGCCAGGACAATGGCAATGGTATCAGCTTTTGAATTAGGAGCGACCAGTCTGGTTTAAAGTTCTGCTATTCGTAACGCAAGGCATCGACAGGATCGAGTCGCGAAGCCTTATTGGCTGGGTAAATGCCGAAAAACATGCCCACTCCGGCTGAAAAGATAAAAGCCCCGATAATCGCCACTTCAGAGAGTACGAAGGGCAGTTTCATGGCCTGGGTAGCGATTCGGGTTACCAAGAGGCCAAGCAGAATGCCGATCGTACCGCCAGCCAGTGAAATGGTGCCTGATTCAATCAGAAACTGAATCAGAATATCCCGGCGGGTGGCTCCCACAGCTTTGCGCACCCCAATTTCACGCGTTCGTTCAGTGACTGAGACCAACATAATATTCATAATGCCGATGCCCCCCACAATCAGTGAAATGGCAGCAATACCCGCCAACAGAAAGGTAAACACTTGAGTAACCACTTGAACGGTGGAGAGCAGCTCGGCTTGGGTTTGTACTTTAAAATCGTCTTCTTCATCGGCTCGGATGGCATGGCGGTAACGCAGCAGGGTTTTGGTGCGCTCTTCAACCAGAGGCAAAAGTTCTTCACCTTGAACCTTGAGCAGGATGGAGTTTAAGCCCCGGCCAGATTTGATCGTCTGTTGAAAGGTTTTGGTGGGCATAAAGGCCTGATCGTCTACGGAGCCAAACAGTCCTGAACCCTGTTCCTGTAAAATGCCAATAATTCGGTAACGGGCATTTTCAATCCGCACTTTGGAGCCCAGTGGCTCTGCCAGGGTATTTTTAAACAGATCCCGTGCAAGTTTATAACCAATCACAATGACAGGGGAGCCGACCCGTGCTTCCTGTTCAGAAAAAAACCTTCCCGAGCTGATTTTGAAACCTCTGGCCTGAACGATATTGGGGTTGGAACCCAGTACAGAAGCAGGCACATTGTTGCGCTCAAATTTGAGCATGGCCTGAATAAAGACATTGGGAGAAACGTAGAGCAGGCCTGGCAAGGCTTCCAGACTGGTGGCGTCATCCAGGGTCAGGGTTTTGGCGGTATTGACCCCCGGAGGGCCAAAGGATTGGGTTTTGGGGTTGCCCGGCGTAATAATCAGAACGCCGGCCCCCAGCCCCTTGATCTGGTTGGTGATATTGGCCTGCGAAGACTGTCCCAAGCCGATCATGACAATCACAGAGAAAACCCCAATCACCATTCCCAAAGTAGTGAGGAAAGAGCGCACTTTATTGAGCACCAGCGCCTCAAAGGCCATTGAAAAGTATTTAGTCAGCATCTTGTGCATCTACCTGGATTTGAGTTTGGGCCGTGTCTTCAATAATTCTGCCATCTTGCATGCGGATCACGCGTTGGCAATAGCCAGCGATATCGGCTTCATGGGTGACAATGATCAGGGTCATGCCATCTCGATTAAGCTCTTGAAACAGACGCATAATTTCAACTCCTGTGCGGGAATCGAGAGCTCCGGTGGGTTCATCGGCCATGATCATGGCCGGTCGATTGACCAGGGCTCGGGCGATGGCCACTCTTTGTTTTTGCCCTCCAGACAGCTCATTGGGGCGGTTGCTAAGTTTGCTGCCCAGCCCCACTCTCTCCAGTGCTGCGATTGCCCGTTGTTCGCGTTCCCGGTTGGAAACGGCACTGTAGAGCAGGGGCAATTCGACATTTTTTCGGGCTGAATAGCGCGGCAGGAGATTAAAGTTCTGAAAAACAAAGCCAATTTCACGGTTGCGGATAAAGGCCAGTTCATTGTCGTTGTATTCTGAAATGGAACGGCCTCTCAGCCAATACTCGCCGCTGCTCAAGCGATCCAGACAGCCAATAATATTCATCAGGGTCGATTTTCCAGAGCCGCTGGCTCCCATAATGGCGATCATTTCACCTGACATAATCGTCAGATTGATGTCATGCAGGGCATGAAATTCCACAGCCCCCTTGTAGATTTTATTCAACAGGTGGGTATGAATAACTGGGGCGCTCATGGTTTGCCTTTGGTTCCTGGAGCTGGCGTGGCTTCTGCAACGATTTGGTCGCCCGTTTCCAAACCGCTGATGACTTCGACTTGATCGAGGGTGGAAATTCCCAGTTTAATTTCTGTTTCTTGGGGTTTGCCAGTGTGTAAACGGTCGACATAATAGTGCCCATCTTTTTTGCGGATATGAATAATTGGAATCGCCAGTACATTTTTGCGCTCAGCCGCTGAAATTTTAGCGTCAGCGCTCATGCCGGGCCTGATTTTATGGTCTGCGTTATCAAACCAGATTTTTACCGGAAAGACCTGAACATTATCGCTGTCGGTAATGCTGGATTCGCTGATCCACACGACTTTTCCCGGATAGGGGGTTTCAGGATAGGCATCAAAGGTGATCTCAACTTCTGCGCCAATTCTGACCTTGGGCAAATCCAATTCATTGACGTTTAAGAGCAGGCGCAGATCTCGGGTATCCAGAAAGCGCGCCACGGGTGTTCCTGGGGTGACATAATCTCCGCGATTGACTTGCCAGCGGGCCACTGTACCCGAAAAAGGCGCGTTGATGGCTCCCTTATGGAGGGTGTCACGGGCCAGTTGAACAGAAGCTTCACCTTGGCGTTTGGCGTTTTCAAGGGCGGTTCTGGCCTGTGCAATGCGGTTACGTGCCGTGGTAATCTCTGTTTGATCGCGTTGGGCCGTTTTTAAATTGTTCTCCGCCGTTTTGAGGTCCAGGCGGGCCTGATCCAGGGTCTGTTTCTGTTGCTCCAGGCGTTGGGGAGGAGTGACCCCTGCTTCTGTTAGATGGATCTGACGCAGATATTCCGATTCTTGAAAGTTGATATTTTGTTTTGCTTTTGTCAGTTGATTTTCAAGGTTTTGCAGATTGAGCTGTTTGCGTTTCAGGGCATCGCTCAGCGATTTTTCTGCGCTTCCCAGTTCAGTGTGGGATTGGGCTTGGGAGGTTTGGGTATTGGTTTGGGCCTGTGCCAATTGTAAATGATAGGTTGATGTATCCAGGTTGAGCAAAGCTGTTCCTGACGAGACCCTTTGATTTTCAGCAACCAATCGCCCCAGAACCTGCGCGCTGATCGCGGCTTTCAGCACCACGTCTCTTTCTGAAAATACAGCACCGCTGACATCAATGCTTTCTTTGAGATCCCTGCGCTTGACAACAAGAGTTGGCCAGATTTGATGGGCCTTTCGGTATTGGGCATAACCGACCCCACTTACGATCAAAAGCAGCAAAATACCTGATGCGATCCAGAACCAGTGCAGACGACGCTTCGGTTTGGGAGAAACAGTCGGTGGAATGGGGGTGAGGTTTTCCGAAGGTGAGTCCGTTGTTGATTCTGACATCATGGGTATATAAACTTTATTATATTTTATTAAATGAATATTTTATATTCTAAAGAATTTTATCATGAATGCAGCCTTGAAGGTGAGGATTCATGCCGGATAGCGCAATGTTATAATGGGGGCCTATGAATAAGCAAAGATTTCTTTCTCTTTTGAGCCTTTTGATCTTGGGGGCCTGTGCTTTTGCGAAAGGGGAAACCCTTGACGACAAACCGACCGAACCCTTGAAAATAGAAAACACCTCAGATGATACGGTTCGCTTTGTCGCTTTTGGGGATATGGGGACAGGCAGTCTGACCCAATACCAGGTGGCGCAGGCGATTCAAAAAAAGTGTAAACTTTCAGGCTGCGATTTTGCCTTGACGCTGGGGGATAATATTTACAATGATGGCGTACGCAGCGTGAATGACGCGCAGTTTCAGAGCAAGTTTGAAAAACCCTATGCTGAGCTGCCCTTTCGCTTTTATATGGTATTGGGCAACCATGATTACCGTGGCAGTGTAGAAGCTCAACTGGCCTATACGCAAAAAAGTAAAAAATGGTATTTGCCCCTGCGTTATTATGATTTTCAAGCTGGCCCTGTCAGCTTTTTTGCACTGGATACCAATCAGCCGGATGCGAAACAACTTGCCTATTTTCAAGCGCGTTTAAAAGAGGTGAAAACACCCTGGAAAATCGTGTTTGGTCACCACCCCCGTTATACGAATGGCTTTTATCACAATACCCAGAGCCCAGCCCTCAAAACTTTGCTTGACAGTTTTTGTGGGCAGGCTCAGTTTTATCTCTCAGGACATGAGCACAACAAAGAGCATCTCAAGGCGCGGTGTGGGACAGAGTATCTTGTGATTGGTACCGGAGCGGGTTTGAGAGCCTCGAATCCTGGGGCCGATTCACTTTTTTCGCGCGCCAGTTTGGGCTTTGCCTGGTTTGAAATCAGCCCCCGCAGGTTGTACTTTGAATTTCTAAATACCCAAGGGCAGGTGGAACACCGCGCCTCGCTTTTACGTAATCCGGAACCTCAAAAACCTGATACATGAGCTGTGCATGGTAAAATAAACCATGCAAATACAAACTATTGAAACAGAACCTTTACCCCCTGATTCAGGCGCTTTAAATGCCCTGATTGATACGATTGTGGAAGCCCGGCAGAATATTGCGGGAAATTTCCTGACCATTGGGCAGGCCTTGACCACCGTCAAGGCCCGCAAGCTTTACCGTGAAAATGGTTTTACTTCCTTTGCGGCATTTTTACATGACTCCCGGATAGACATTGCGCCTGCCGATGCCGAGCGCTTTATGTCGATCGCGGAAGACCCTGCTTTTAGCAAGCAAGCGGCCCTGGGGCTTTCTAAAATGCTGGAATTGCTGAAATTGCCCCCTGCGGATCGTTCCCGACTGATGGAAGTGGGGGCAAATATCAAAGGTCAGACAAAATCGATTGACCAGATGAATCTGCGTGAACTGAAACAGGCCTCGCAGGAAATCAAACGCGCAGGCAAAAGTCGCTGTGAACGCTGCAGTCGTTGGGTTGACAATGTCATGGAGATTGACGGCCATTTTTATGGCACGGGCAGTTCTCACTCTTGCTATGAGCATGAAATGGAAGAGCGCCGCTCTTTAAGTGCGGGTCGGATTCCTGCTGCTCAGCTCGACAATGTGCTGGATACCCTGCGTTTTGAAACCCTTGAGGCCAAGCCAGAACTTCCTCCTTTGCAATGGCTGCCGGACAGTCTTTATCAGCTCTATGGACAATTGCTGCAAGATGCAGCGCAAAGCACTGGCGAAGTCTCGCGTGAAGCTTTGGAACATGAGGAGGATGTGCTCAAAAAATTCATGGTCTTATGTCAGAACCGCCTGAAAGAGATTCATGAAACCCTGCAAATGCTTCAGGAATTGGGTGAACCAGGCCCTGCTGGCGATGAAAACGCTCCTCCCTGGGACTGAGTCCGTTTCTTTTCTTTAGAAACTAAAAAATAGGTTATCTTTTGCTTAAAGTGGAAGATAACCTGTGTTTTTTTTGAGGGGCTTGGGTAAATAAAAACTTGAAAGAACTCAAAAATTCAGTTTGATGAAATTTTTAACTTGAAAGGTTTAACTCTGTTTATGGATTCCAGCTTTATCAATCTTCAACCGGCAGGCATGGTTTCTCCTCTTTCTAAGTCTGATATAAAGCCCAAAGCAGCGAATGCAGATCAAACAAAACCGTCAAAAGAAGCTTCCCTGCAATTGGGGGATCAGTTTAAAGCCCCTGCGCTCAGCCAGGGCTCTGCCAGCCAGGCAGAATTGATTCAAACTGAAATCTATACTCCAGAAACCTTGAGTGGTGCCTTGCAGCAAAGTTCTTTTGAAAATCTGCGGGATTTATTTTTTTCGCTTCAAAAATTGGATCCCAAACTTCTTTCTTCAGAGCAGAAAGCCCAGGTTTTAGCCTCTTTTATTCAGGGCTTGTCTGTTGAAAATCAGCATTTGGCCCAATCCTTGGGCTTGAATCAGTTGGACCCTCAAAATTTAGATATTTTGATGGAGACCTTACATGGACATTTGTGCGATTTGGTTGAAACCGAACAGGCTGCACCAGAGGCAATGGCTGCTGCAGATAAGGTTTTGCGCCAGAATTTTATGCAGCAGGCAGATGCTGTGGACGCTTTACGGAGAAATATAGGTATCCTGACACTCCAGAGTTCCATGGGTTTTCTTTCTCCCCAAGAATTTGCGCTTGAGCGTGAACAGATGATTGCGGCTTTGCCCTCAGAACAGAAAAAAATAGCTGAAGCCATGGGCCTGGGTGCAATGAGTTTGCAGAGCATGATCCATTTAGAGGAAATGGCTGGTGATTTGGGCAAGGCCGTTGTCAGTATGCAAGAAAATGCTTTGATCAAAAAAATTGAAGTGACTTCACGTGCGATTTTGGATGCTCCTGCGCTTGCCACAGATCAACTGCTTGATCTCAAGTCTGGAAAATCTGAACTTGTAGCACCCATTGAAACGGCCCGTGAAGAAGTGCTGGCACGTCATCAACTTGAACACCAGGCGCTTGAAAATAAATTCAATGTCAATGAACTGGTCTTAAAGGCTGGGGTTGCTGATCCTGAAGGCATGCAGTTTGATCAGGGCTTAGAAGGTTTCTTACGGTTACTGGATCAAGAAGGCGAAGATGTACGCAAACTGGTACAACAGGTTTTACGCCATCAGCCTTTGAATCAGATAGATCTCACAGCGAAAAACAATTATATTCTCGCTCAGATTTTGGGCTCAGATGAGCAGCAGAGCAATGCACTGATCCAAGCGCTTCAGACGCTTCAGCGGGGAGGGGCCCTCAAACAGGAAGGGCAAGCGGTACTTGAAAAAGTGGGTATTTTTGTTCGCGATGGAAAGGCCTATAATCTTGCCAATAAAAACATTTTACAAGCTCAAAATTTGGCCCTGTTTGCAAAGATCGCCCAGCATATGCTAACAACGCGTCTGGCGGGCGCCACGACCTCTGAACTTGCCATGCAGACCAAGCAGCCGGTGATTATTGAACAGTTCAGAGCACTGGAGTCTTTAAAGGATATGCGTGGGCAAATAGAAAGCAATACGGCTGATTTGCGTCGCGAAAGGGAAGCCCTGGCAGAGACCAATACGCAAATTGTTCAGGCTCAGCTGGTGGTCTCACAAACGGGCACTGAATTTGAACAGGCACAAGACAATCTGGAAAGTTTAGCGTTTGTTTTTCAGATCTTGAATCAGCAAGGACTTGCGGGACTGAACGCTTTAACTTCAGAGCAATTGAACAAAGCCAATGCCGTTTTGTCGCAATGGGGAGCTTCTTTAGAACGCAAGGCTGGTCAGGTTCAGCTTCAATTTCAAGGCCGTACGGTTTCTTCTGATAAAGTACTTCAGCAGGTCTCTCAGTGGCTTGATGCATTAAAACAAAAGGTCGACCATTCGCAGTCACGTTTTCAGGAGAGTGCTTCTCAGTTAAAAGAATTGCAGCAGAAAGCCGAGCGACAAGCCGAGCGATTGGATGAACAGGCCAAGGATTTGAAATCCCTTTTGGACACGTATAAACAAAATCTTGAAACTTTTAAAGCGCAGGGGATTCCCGCGCTGCTTGCCTTAAGAAATAATCCAGCAGCTTGGGCGGCTTTATCTTCTGAAGAAAAAGAAATGGTAGAGAATCTGCTTTTGCAGGGGCACCGTGAATTGGATTTGGGTTTGAGCATCACTGCTCTGGCTGAACAGGAGTTGGCGGCTGTTTTTGCGGAAATTGAGCGCACCAAGGCTTTGTCTCGGCAAAGTACTGATTTGTTGTCGAAGCTGAACGCTGATTCTGGTCTTGAAAAAGATACCCAGGAGTTGATTGCCAAAGCCCAAGCCATAGAGATGCAGCTGGCGAAAACCCCGCATATGGAAAGTGAAACGGCAGGTAAATTGGCCTCGGAATGGTTAGCACAACTGTCTAAGTTCGAAGGTGAGCTCAAAGCGCAATTGCGTCAGGAAATACAAAATGCCCAATTTGAACATGCGCTTTCGGCACAAAACTACCAGAAAGCTTTGCGGCGTCTTGAGTATCATACCCGGCAGCTAAAGGCTCTGGATTTAAGGCAGACAGAGCGTCTTGAACAAGTGCTCAAGGGGAGCCTTTCACGTGTTAGCAAAGAAATATCGGTCTTGATTCCACAGACGACGGAAGGAATGCGTCCTTGAATTTCAGGCCGCTGGATCGGCCTGTAAAAGCGGATCCAGTTGACCACGGCGATCCAAGGCCTGAAGATCCGTAAATCCCCCCACAGGCTGGTCATTGATAAAAACTTGGGGCACGGTCGTCATGCCTGTGGCTTCCACCAGCCAGTGCCGTTTATCTGGATCATGGGTGACATCATGCAGGGTGAATTCAATGCCTTTTGTTGTCAATAAGCGTTCTGCGGCACGGCAATAAGGGCAATAGGTGGTAGAATAAACTTCGACTTTAGCGGCCATGTTTGTCTTTCTCCATCGGTTGGGATTGGGGGGCTAGGGATTGAAGGATACTTTTCCCTGAATGCAGGGCGTCGAGTTCAAGGAACTCAACCAGGCTGAATATCACCAGACAAAAGCCAATGACCCACAGCATGCGATTTTGATAGCGTTGGGCATTGACGAAAAGAATCACAGCAAACAACATCAGACTGAAGCCTGACATGGCAAGATAAATCATGCGTTGACGGGAAATTTGCCAGAGTTCCTGGCGCATGGTTTGCGCCAGATAGTCCTGTAAACGCTGATAATCGCTTTCTGCAAGGGGGCCGGGAATCATACCCGCTTGTTCCTGTGGGGATCGTGAATTCATGGCAAAATTATAACATCTGTCTCAAGCCAGAAGGCAAGTCTTCCCAAGCGACTCAGATTTTATGGATACGACTGGATTTTAGATTCTGGCGATAATAGCGAGCATGCTGCATGACCGCAGGCACATAATTACGCGTTTCACTGGGCAGATAGTTCTTGATATCGTTCCAATTCACCTGTTGTCTGGATTTCTTGTGTTTGAAAGCGGCTTTTTGAATGGCCTGGGTGACCCGGCCTTGCCCGCCATTATAAGAGGCCAGTGCAAATTGCCAGCGTTGGCTTTCTGGGTAAGCACGAAATTGATCATAAAGAGAGCGCAAATACCAACTGCCTGCAGCCATATTGTCGACGGGGTTGAAGGCCGAAGAAATCTGAACAGGGCTGTTTTTGCGAATATGCTCAACCGTTCCTGGCATCAGTTGCATCAAGCCTTGGGCACCGGCCCAGCTCACGGCATTGGCATTGAAGCCGGATTCCTGGGTAATCACACCCAGGATCATGGCCGGTTCAATTTCAAAACGCCGGGCTTGAATTTTGGCCAGACGCACAGAGGTGTTTTTTTCTAAAATGCGGGCAGGCAGTCTCAGGCTGGAGGTTGAAAAACCACCTTTACTGCCCGAGGGAAGGTCAATATTCACAATCGCAGGGGGTTCAATATCGCAGGCACTGAAAAGAAGCAGCGCCATGGAGCTGAGTAAAAAACTTTTTTTTATCATGATGTTTGTTTCGAGCGCCCTGTTGAGAGGGGGCTGGATCCTCCTGATTCAAAACCGGGTTGCAAAATGAGGGTAGGTAAAACGACGGAACAAAAGTCTGAGAAGTTCCCATTTTAATTTCTCCGTTCCCCATTTTAGCATGGGCATTGTGGATAAATCTCGATATACTTGCTTATTCCCAGTTGAAGGGAGCAGACGATGCTTTTACCGACTCCTGCGCATCTCGACTTACGCACGGCTGAGTTTCCTTTGCAGCATAAGGGGCTTTTGCGTGCCTATACCCTGCCTTGGTCGCGAACCGCGCTTTGGCGTTTTCTCCACCATAAACGTTGGGGCTATCTTTGGGTCGATGGGGAAGACTGGATCTTGGGAATGGCGATCGTAGATCTGGGATATCTGGCCAAGTCGTTTGTTTTCTTTGTAGAAGCCGAGCAAAAAACACCTGTTTTTTATCGTGAAGCGTTGGCTTTGCCGGGGCTCTCACCTGTTTTACATTCCACACAAGAGCAGGTACGCACAGCAAAGTTTCATGGGCCGGGTCTGCGTTCCAGAATTCAATGGTTTGAAGAGGGGCTCCTGAATTTTCAGGTAGAGGGGAAAAATCTGAGCATTTCAGGGCAGGCCCAGCGTCCCGAACAGGCTCCTTTGGTTGCCGCCAATCTTTTGTCGGGTGGCAGTGCCAATCTGACCATGAAAACCATGCGGCATTCTGCACAGGTTCGAATCCGGTTTCAAAACCGAGAATGGAAAACCGCACACGCTTGGGTGGCTACAGACCTGACCGATGGTTTTTTACCCCGTTCGACGCGCTGGTCTTGGGCCAGTCTCAGTGGCTTAAGCCTGACGGGAGAACGGGTCAGTTTGAATTTGGTGGAAGGTTTTAATGGAGCCTGCGAATGTCTGCTCTGGGTGAATGATCTGCAGATCCCGCTCGAAGAAGGCGTGATTGAGGGCCAAGTCCCCGATCAGAACTGGCAGATTCGCACCCGATGTGGCAAGGTGCAACTTGAATTTCAACCCTGGTGTGCGCTTTGGGACCAAACCCGTCTGGGATTGGTCAGCAGTGATTTCCGCCAAGTCTATGGGACGTATTCTGGCCGGATCACCACCGGCCAGAAAATCCTGATTATTGAGAAGCTTCGTGGAATTGCTGAGTATCAGGACGTTCTTTGGTAGTCTCAGATGCCCATATTGCTCAGCAGGACAGAAATCCGGTTCAAAATATCGGTGAGTTTGGGATGTTCGCTTTCAAAATGGGTGACCAATTGATTGAGGCCTGAAAGGGTTTGGCCTTGCGTTTCTGTTTCACCCGAAATTTGTTTTTCGAGATCGCAAAGCAGATTTTCAAGCCGTTCACGATGGCTTTCCTGACTGGGATCCAACTGAGCGATTTCTTCCCGTAAAGCTTGTACTGCGTGCTTCAAATTGTCTGAGTTCATGTTTGTGTTTCCTTATGAGATATGTGTGATGACAGATTTAAAACCTGCCAGAATATCGCGAATATCCAGGTACATCAGATCTTCGCGACTGGGTTCTTCAAGTAAAGCCAAACGATTGGCTTGAAAAGTCAGTGCATGCTCAAAAATATTCCTTACCGTGCGCCCATTTCCAAAATTATTCCCCCTGCGTTGGTGCAGACGTTCAAATGCTTTTCCCAATAATTCCCGTGCAGAGTTATCGGTTTTGAGATGAATATCTTCCAGCATTTTATCGAAAATCGCAAGCAGTTCGGCAGGGGCATAGTCTTCGAAATGCAAAATTCGCTTAAAACGTGACTGTAATCCGGGGTTGGAGTGAATAAAGCGTTTCATGGGCTCGGCATAGCCAGCGACGATCACCACCAATTCTTCGCGGTGATCTTCCATGGCTTTGAGCAGGATATCGATGGCTTCCTGACCAAAATCTCCACCCTGTTCGCCTGCCAGGGCATAGGCTTCATCAATAAAAAGCATGCCCCCCAAGGCACTCTTGATCACCTCTTGGGTTTTGAGCGCCGTTTGCCCCATATAGCCTGCTACCAGTCCAGAGCGGTCAACTTCGACCAAATGCCCTTTACTCAAGATGCCCAAACTTTGGTAAATGGCAGAGAGTTTACGTGCCAGTGTGGTTTTTCCTGTACCAGGGTTGCCCGTAAAAACCAAATGTAAAGAAACACTGGGTACAGGCAGCTCTTGCTGGCGGCGCATTTCGCTGATACGAATCAAATTGGTGAGATTGCGGACTTCCTCTTTTACACCCTCTAAACCAATCAAAAGATCGATTTCTTTTAAGAGTTCGGCATAACTGGCCTGGGGTTGAGATGGGACTGCGGATTTTTCTTGAGCGCGTCCAGAGGAGGGGCCATATTTGAGGGGGATTTTTTTTTCGAGCGCAGGCAAAGGAGCCAAGGGTTTGAGGGGGCTTGAGCTGAGTGGGGGATCTTTTGCTTTTTCTGGCTGCTGCTCTGAATGGTGCTCAAGATAGTTTGCCAACTGTGCAATATGGCTTTCAGCGAAACTCACCTGTTCAGGGTGTTGAATGCCATCCATGCGTATAAACAGGAGCCCCAGATCTTCGAGGGTACGTAAAAGTTTGTGGGTCATGTTGGCATTGCGCATGCGGTCAAAAGCCAACAAAGTATCTAAATATTCTGGAATCCAGTCCATCCACTCTTCAGCACTGCGCCCTTTGAGAAAGCGTTGGTAACGTTGTGTAAACTCGTCAGCGCTGAAATTGTGGCGCACCACATGGTTGAAAAACGCGAGTTCCTGAGGATGCAATTCTCCATTGGCCCAGATAATGCCACCAAAAAAGAGAGTGATATGGCGTACAAAATTGTCCATCAGATTTTCGGGAGCACGGCAGGTAAAACCATCTCTTTGCAGTACGAGTATCGTGGCGGCGATATCGTCAAAGGAGTCGATAATCTGTCTTTCTGCGTCGGTCAGACGGTTGCGCAATGCCGTTTCCTCAAGTCTCAGGGGTGGTTGTATCTTATCATGAATTGCGTCTCTTTACTGCTTGAAATCATCTCTGTCAAAGGCTTATCGATCCTGGGATCTGAGAGTTTTCTTTTGAAGTTTTTCTGACCCGACGCTTGTGCTCTATCGTGGGGGAGTTTTTGACAAAAATATGTTGAAATTAATCTTGAGATAACTTGACATTAAACACAGCTTAATTTAATATGAATATTACGAACTCCGAGTGAGCTTAAACAAAGCGTCACGCAGGGCCGGGTGTAAGTCCCGGTCGGAAGTCCAAGAAGGAAGGCAGCGTTCAGCCAGCCGATCCGATCTGAAGAGGCAAAGCCTTGAAGCCAGGTTCTCGCAAGGGAATAAGGGCAAGAAGGCAGTCGGGCAGAAGTGCCGGAGAAGCTTCAGACGGGGAGAAATCCTTGAAGGGCCAAATCCAGGAGGGTCAAGTTCTGGTGGCAACACCGGAAACACTGCACGCAGGGTTATAACCCCCTGAAACCGTAAAAACGGTAAGAGGGGCAGGCGCCGGTAACGGTGGTCAATCTGCGGATGGTGAAACACCCTGAAGGAATGAAGTACAGGAGGGGAGCGGGTTTCTGGCAACAGGAACTACGGATCTGGTTCGGGTGAAAAGCCTTGAAGCTGTTAAAACAGCAGGAAGGCCCAGGCAGAAGCGGTCGCAATCGGTTTTGCACAGACGAGCCAGGGGAAAGCCCCTGAAGTACCCAGATGAAAGTCTGGAGGAGGATCGGGATCTTCGGATTCCGATAGTCGTGTCCGGCAGCTCGGGCTGAAAGGCCCGGTGTCAGGTGCGCTGAAGGCGTTTCAAACGTCAGGAGTGCAACCGGGGCGCCTGAGATGGAATGGCCCCGCCGGTCAACGATGAAGACTCCATGAGACTGCTAAGGACGCGGGAAGTTTAAGGTTCGCCGGAGTTCTTCTCTTTTTTGTTTTCCTTTTTTCAAGGGCGTATAATAAGCTCAGGTGAGAATTCACCCAGGAGGCATATATGCCAGGAATTTTACCTATTATCTTTGTCATTCTACTTTTCCTGATTATTTCCAGCATTCGTATCGCCCAAGAATATCAGCGTGCAGTTGTTTTTCGTTTGGGACGTTTTGTGGGTGTCAGGGGGCCAGGTCTCTATTTTCTGATTCCTGTTTTTGAATGGGATCGCAAGGTGGATATCCGCACCAATACAGTGGATGTAGAGCAGCAGGAAACCATTACCAAAGACAGCGTAACCGTCAAAGTCAACGCAGTGCTCTGGTACCGTGTCACAGATCCTGAAAAAGCCCTGATCAGTGTTGCCAATTACAGTGAAGCTGTTTACCAAGTTGCCTTGACCTGTTTGCGAAACATTATTGGCCAGCATCAATTGGACGAAGTTTTGAAAGAGCGCAGCTCGATCAATGCTACCTTGCGCCAGATTGTGGACGACGCCACGGATCCCTGGGGGGTAAAGGTTGAAATGGTCGAAATGAAAGATGTTGAAATTCCTTCTTCCATGCAGCGGGCCATGGCCCGAGAAGCTGAAGCCTATCGTGAAAAACGGGCGCGGATTATTAAAGCAGAAGCCGAACTTGAAGCCTCTGAAAAACTGGCCGAAGCATCGCGCCAAATAGCAGAAAACCCTGCTGCACTTGAATTGCGGCGCATGCAGATGATTTCAGAGGTGGGAGCTGAAAACAATACCACCACCTTGATCATGATCCCCTCTGATTTTGTGACCCTTGCCAAGGATGTCAGCCAGAATCTTCAAAGCAAACGCAAACAGGATATGGCCTCAGAGTCTTAGTTCCAGATTTATCCTTTAAAGATTTTCTTTGTATTCAAGGCTTGAGAGCGTTGATAAAAGATCTTTGATATAAAATACTTGATATACCATAGGGGGTATGGTAAGATAATTTCAAAAGAGAATTTGGCAGGAGAAACAAATACATGAAACTCGCATATTTTAGAAAAAGTACCCGTTCCTTTGACGAAACCCTGGCAGCTTTGCAGGCCACCGCAGCTGAGCAAGGCTGGAAAGAGTTAGGCACCACTGCTTTACCGGAGGATCAGGGAACAATGGTTTTGCTCTGTCGCCCAGATTGGTTGGGCGAGCTGATCAAGCACGATCACCAGGTTTTGGGATTTGCGCCTTGTTCAGTGACCCTTTTGAAAAAAGACAATGAGGTTCAGGTGGGGGTCAGCCAACTCATGCAGTTGTTGGCTCAAAGCCCTGATTTCGCCAAGATTGCTGCTCAAGCCAGCGCACAGCTCAGAGAACTGGTACATGCCGCTGCCGGCGTGGGGGAGCCAAAACTGGAAAAGGTCAAGCTTTACTCCACAAAATCCTGTCCCTATTGCCGAATGGAAAAATCCTGGCTCGAAGGTCAAAAAATAGAGTTTGAAGAGGTTTATGTGGATCTTGATCAAGCTGAAGCTGAGCGTTTGGTTCGCAATACCGGTCAATTGGGCGTCCCTGTAACTGAATTTGTATATAACGAGGGTGAAGCCGAATATGTTGTAGGGTTTGACCGCGCACGCCTGCAAGATTTGCTTAAACTTGAAACACCTGTAGCGGTCTAATGTCCTCCTGACCTCCTCTTTTACAGGCCATCCCGGAGAGTTTCTCTCCGGGTTTTTTCGTTTTAAGAATAAAATCAAACAAAATAAAGATTAAAAAATATTTAATCTCCGCAAGAACCCTGTCGAAATACCAGATGATAGAGTTATCGGGATCGCGCAGAGAGGTTATTTATGAAGCGAGCATTCAGCTCAAAATTTGTGAGTTTAAAATTGCAGATGGCAAGCGCTTTGAAAAAAACAAGCCTGGGTCTTTTCGCTGCTGCTTTGAGTGTAAGTGCTTTTTCTGCCTGTTCCTCTTCACCGCTTCCGTTTTTACCTCCTGTTGCGACGAATTCTGCTCTGCGCGCCTATGCTCCGCTTTATTTTGGTGATTTGGCAGTTAAATTCAACAATGCCTATCATGCGCTCTATGCCGATAATGAAATTGCAGGGCACCAAGATCCACAGAACCCCGATAAAATATTTGCCAAGCTGATTTCTGAAGCCCAAAAAACCATTGATATTGCAATTTTTGATCTGGAAGAACCCTCTGCTGCTGAAGCCTTGATCGCTGCACGCAAGCGCGGGGTGCGGGTCAGAGTCATGACCGACAGTGACAATATGAGTGTCTCAGGTAAAGACGGCGCACCCCGCCCGATTCATACCGCCATGCGCAAGGTGGGTATTCAAATCAAAGGCGATAACCGCCGGGCCTTTATGCATCATAAATTTATGATCATTGATGGGCAGCACGTGATCACAGGCTCTCTCAACCTAACTCCCTATTCCATGTACCGCGACAACAATAATTCTATCAAAATTACGTCTCCACAATTGGCTGCGAATTATCAGGCCGAGTTTAACCGACTTTTCGTCAAGGGCCTGTTGGGACCCAATGACCATCAGATTCCCTATCCTGTTGTACAGGTCGATGGGGCGGTAGTGCAAACCTTTTTCTCTCCCAAGGGAGGAACCAAGCAGGCGATTATGGATGCCCTGGGCAAAGCCCGAAAACGGATTCGTTTTATGGCTTTCTCCGTCACTGATGAAGACCTGCAAAAATTATTGGTGAAGAAACATCGGGATGGCGTGAAAATTGAAGGTATTTTTGATGGCTGTATGATCACCCAATATTCGGTTTATCAGGATTTGTTGACCAAAAATATACCGGTGATGATTGATGGCAATCAGGCACTTTTACACAGCAAAGTCTTTATTGTGGATGATCAGGTTGTAATTACAGGGTCGTATAACTTTTCTAAAAATGCCGAAGAACGCAACAATGAAAATACGCTGATTATTCGTTCTCCCAAGGTCGCTCAGTTTTACCTTGCCGAATTTGAACGCTTAAAACAGGCTTCTTTAAACAACCGAGTGCCCCCTTATGACAACCGTTCCTGTAGCAGCACTGAAAGTGGGAATGATACCCAACTGCCTCCGGCTACACAGCCTGGAGAATGATGCCCAGTCTGAGATTCAGGCGATAAGTTCTTGGATACTGAGCATCAATTGAGAAATGCCTGTCAGCAGGCCCAGAAAACTGAACCCCAAAACCAGCATGCCGCTGATGACCAGGCTGCCGATGGCCTTATCCAGGCTGAATTTTTGAGCAGATTGTATCCCCATGACAGAGAGTACCAAAACCCAAAACCCAATGCCGATGCTCAGGAGCAATTGAAGGGTGACACCCGCTTGGCCTAAAAAATTGGGCAAAGCGCTGATGGGGGCCAACAAGACCAAGGGCAAGGCAGCCAGACCCAGACCTGTCATGGTATCTGTGATGCGACCCGTTCCACCAAAAAGATCAGCACTCAGGCTGATCATCAATGAAAAGATCATCCAGAGCACAAAACAGCCCCCTCCATTTACCATCAATTGAGGCAAAAGGGTGAACAAAGGTTGATGCGATGAACCCGCTTGGGTAAGGGTGTGCAAAAGAGTAGTCAGGGCCAGAATGCAGGCCGCCAAACCCCAATGACCGCGCTGGGCCAATTTGGGCAAAGCCTGCGCTGGGCGCAGGAGCAATTCATAGCAATTCAGGCTCCAGGTATTCACAGGGCTTCCTCTTTGGGGGTAGGATCAAAGGCAGGATAACGTATTTTTGCCCTGATGCCCAGGGTCTGAAAAGGAGATCTGTTTTTGCAAGCAAAAGCGTGGCCCACTGTTTTAGCGCGATATTGGGGTAAAGAATTTCAATTGCGTTCGCATCAGCAACCCATTGTAGAAAACCTGACTGAAAAGCGTGATGTTTTGGCTCTTTTGCCGACAGGTGAAGGAAAAACCCTCTGTTTTCAATTGGCAGGTTTGGTTTTGGGAGGGCTGACCTTGGTGGTTTCACCACTTTTGGCTTTGATCCAGGAGCAGGTAGAAGACTTACAGGCCAAAGGATTGCCTGCTTGGCAACTCAGCAGTCAACTCAGTCCAGAACAGCGACGCAAACTGCTAACCGCCTTAACGAACACTGCTCAGGCCTTTCTTTATTTGTCCCCAGAACAGCTCCAAGGAGCCGCTTTGCAGACCTTTCTTGCAGAACTGCCTCCCCGTTTATTGGTCATCGATGAAGCGCATTGCATTTCTCAATGGGGCCGTAGTTTTCGCCCGGCCTACCGCGAGATTGGTTCATTATTATCAAGCTGGAAGCAGCGCCCTGTGCTTGGAGTCTTTACCGCGACAGCCCCTCCCCAGGTTCAGGCGGATATTTCACAGGTTTTGGGCTTAAAGGCTCCGAAGCTCTTCCAGGGATCCGTTTTGCGTGACAATATCGCGATTCGGATTCAGCGATGCTGGACACCCCGCAGCAAACGCAAGGCATTATTGGCAGGTATTCAGGGCAAGACCCTGATTTACGCACGGTCTCGCCAAGCGACAGAAGAATTGGCTCAGGCACTGCGTGAAAAGGGCTTCCCAGCAAGTTTTTACCATGCAGGGGCTTCGTTGACTCAGCGCCAGGCAGCCTATCAGCACTTTCGCTCAGAACCCCTGGCGGTTTTGGTGGCGACCACCGCCTTTGGCATGGGGGTGGATATCCCTGATATCGCAACGGTGATTCATTGGCATTTGCCCGAGAGCCTAGACGCCTATGTTCAGGAAATTGGGCGGGGGGGACGAAATCGCAAGTTTCAGGCCCAAGCCCTGGCGCTTTGGCTTTGGGGAGAAAAAGGCGGCGGATTTAACAAACTTGAAGCTGAATTGCCCAAGCGGGTTTGGCAGCTCTTGGGCAAAGGACTTTCGCTGATAGAGGTTCAGGATCGTCTGGATCTCAGTGACCAATCTCTGAATACCATGCTTTTGCCATGGCTGGCGCAAGGCTGGATTCAACCCTTGGCAGGTAAGCGTTACCGTTTGAATGCAGAGGTTTTGAGTCGCGAAATGGAATGGGCTGTGTTTCGGGCAGAAAAACAGGAACAGCAGTTTTTGCGAAATCAGCAAGCGGCTTTTAGACGCTATTTAAAAACCCGGCGTTGTCGCAGAGAGCAATTAGAGCGTTATTTTGAAGTTCCTTTACAGCCTGGCTGTGGACTTTGCGATTGCTGTATTTAAGAGGCTGTTTTCTAAATGCAGAGCTGATATACTGAACCATGCTTTTTGGCTTTGTACTTCTCTATCTGTTTTTATCGGTCGGGATTGGGCTTTGGGCCGCGCTCAAAGTCAAAAATACCCGCGATTTTGCTGTGGCGGGTCGGCATCTTTCTTTTCCTGTGGTGACCGCGACAGTTTTTGCGACTTGGTTTGGCGCAGAAACCGTTTTGGGACTTTCAGCTACCTTCTTGCAAGAGGGCTTAAGCGCTACGGCATCAGATCCCTTTGGCGCCAGTATGTGCCTGATTTTTGCGGGTCTCTTTTTTGCCCGCAAACTCTACCGCCTCAATTTGCTGACGATTGGGGATTTTTTCAGAATTCGCTATAATCGCGTGATTGAAATTTTAGCCACGGTTTGTATTGTTGTTTCTTATCTGGGCTGGGTCTCTGCTCAGATTCGCGCTTTGGGGCTGGTCTTTGCCGTGATCAGCGGCGGGAAAATCTCGGAACACAATGGCATGATTTTAGGGGCCCTGATTGTTTTGACCTATACGGTTTTTGGCGGCATGCTCTCGGTTGCTGTGCTTGATTTTGTGCAAATGATCGTGATCATGGCTGGTCTTTTGGGCATTGGTTGGTATGTCACCACCCTGCCGGGAGTGGGGGGGCTGGGCAATGTGGTGCATCAAGCCGCCAGTCAGGGGAAATTTGTATTTTTTCCCCGCCAGGCTTCGGCCTGGATGCCCTTTATTGCGGCCTGGTTGACCATGATGTTGGGATCGATTCCTCAGCAGGATGTTTTTCAACGCATGACCTCAGCCAAAGACGAAGATACTGCCGTCTACAGTACGGTTTTGGGGGGAGGCTTGTATTTTGTCTTCGCTTTTGTGCCCATGCTGCTGGCTTTTACCGCTTTGCTCGTGGCACCTGAAAAATTTCAAGCTATTTTGGCAGTAGATGCCCAGAAAATTTTACCCACGCTGATTTTGGAACACACGCCGCTCTTTGCCCAGGTCTTGTTCTTTGGTGCTTTGCTTTCTGCCATTATGAGTACTTCTTCGGCCACGCTGCTGGCACCCTCAATTACCTTTTCTGAGAATATTCTCAAGGGCTTTTTCCCGCAAATCAGCGATGTTGCTTTTCTGCGCATGATTCGAATGGTTTTGCTGGTTTTTGCGCTTTGCGTGCTTTATTACGCTTTGCAATCTGATTCTTCCATTCATAAAATGGTGGAAAATGCCTATAAAATTACCCTGGTTGCAGCTTTTGTGCCGCTGACAGCAGGACTGTTCTGGAAAAAAGCCACGACCCAAGGCGCTTTGGCTGCTATGTTGGGGGGCTTGGGAGTCTGGTTGGCGATGGAAATCTTCTTACCCAAGCCATTGCTTGAGGTTTGGCCCCCCCAGCTCGGGGGGCTCTTGACCGCGATTCTGGCCATGTTGATTGGTTCACTTTTGCCCCAATGGTACCAAGCCAAAATCAGTACGCTCGAGAGTGAGTTTTTACAGGCCGAGCATGCTGATGCCTGAATTTGATGGCTGAAAAATACGGTAGTCCGCATTAAATTCCAAAGAAAAAAGCCCGGCCAAAATCCGGGCTTTTGTTTGGCGGGCTTAGCTATAAATCACAGTGGTAAGGTATTCATCCGCATTGGCCCGGAAGATATTTTCCATCATGTCTTTATAGTAGTTGAAGAAATGGCCATGTTCATGCTCAGGGAAATCGCTATACTCCATGAAGACACCCATCAGTTGATCAAAATACTGATCATAGAATTCAATCATGCGCTCGTTTAGATCGCTGAAATTGTCTTCGCAGAACTGATTGAAATCATCAATGCTGAAATAATCGCGGGCTTTGGCCATGCAAAGCTCGTATTTCTCTTCTTGGCTCTTGTCAGGGTCATTGATAATCGCGAGATAATCTTCCTGCTCAAGATCCAAGCGCATATCCTTCTGTGTGACAGCGCAGAAGGAGAACCATTTCAGCAGTGCGCAGATCAGCCAGGGGAAATGCACGTGTAAGGAAGTGAAATTGCTGTCAGGACAGGCATTGGCGAAATCAATCGGGTGAATGGCGCCATCTTTGATCAGGGCCTCAAAGGAATTGTAGGTCCAGCGGTGAAAGGCATTGATAAAGCTTACATAGTTTTCAAGGCGACCGAACATGTCTTTTTCAACCCGCAGTTTTTCAGGGCTGTAGTGTTCGTGTAGGGGGGCATCGGGTTGGAAGCGCATGGGCATAATCTGAGGGCCAATGCCCATACAGCGGATAAAGGCATCGTAGTTTTCGACGGCTTCCTGCAAGTGAAAGGCACGGCCTTTGGTGACCGTATCATATTTTTCATAGAGTTCTTGCATGGAATCAATTTTGTAGACATCGCTGCCGCCTCCCCCGAAAGGTTTTTTCAGAAAGAGCGGGAACTTATTGTCGAAAAATTTATCAACGGCGTCTGCGACATAATTGCCTTGAACATAGAATTGTTCACGCAAAAGCTGTTGCTTGGCCATGTGTTTTTTTGCGCGATCCAGAGTGCTTTTGACTTTGGCCCAATCCGTTGTGCGGCGGCTTTCATCCCAGCCAAACTGGGTATTTTCGATAATGACTTCCTGTTCGTATTTCCACCATTCCTCCATTTTCTGGTCATAGGTATAGGGGCTGAATTGAGGTAGCAAAACGGTGGTGGGGACGCGATCGCGAGGGTGAACCACGCGGGTCAGCAGATCGGTGGTGCTGTGTTTGTCATAAATATTAAAGGTATAGCTGTGATTGGCGAAAGAAAGTCCAGAGTTGACCGCTGTACCTGCCCAGCATTTATAGTAATCGTTCCAATGAATGGTGCGATCGACAATAAAATCGGTACTGCCCTGCAAATTGGCGCCGCAGGCGACAGGTTCCGCAATGACACGGTGCAGTTCAATTTTGTATTCCTTGCCTTTATAGTGCAGGGTGCGATCGAGAAAATCTACAAAGGTGCGCATGGCATAGCGCATGCTCCAGTCCTGGGAGGCCATCAGGCTGATTTTTTTGATTTCGGCCATGATACTCTGAATCTCCTTGAATAATAGATTGAGGATTTTTAACTTCGGATTCCCTTTCAGTTGGAACCTGATGATCAGGATACCTGATCTCATCAAAGTCTGGGTGATAGACTGAATTATTCCAGAAAAGAGAGGCATAAGCAGATGTGTGGGCGTTTTGTGAGAAAAACTGAATTAGAAGCCTTGGCTGAAATTTTTGATGCACAATTGGAGACCGATCTGGCGCCGAGTTATAATATTGCGCCCACAGAGGAAATCGCCGTGGTATTGTGGCATGCCCGTTTGCATAAACGCGCATTGGTGGCTGTGCGTTGGGGCTTGGTGCCCGCCTGGAGCAAAGATGCTTCGGGGGCTGCGCGCATGATCAATGCCCGTGTGGAGTCAGTTGCAGAAAAACCAAGTTTTCGTGAAGCATTTAAACATCGACGTTGCCTGATTCCCGCAGATGGCTTTTATGAGTGGAAATCCGGTCAGGAAAAGCAAAAGCAGCCCGTTTATATTCATTCCGGTCAGCCTCATCCGATTGCTTTTGCCGGTATATTTGAGCATTGGAAAAAACCGGAGGGAGGATGGCTTTCGACCTGCGCCATTTTGACCACCGAAGCCCATCCAACTTTACAGGAGGTGCATCATCGCATGCCTGTCATTTTAGCGCCTGAACAGCAAAAATTGTGGCTTGAACCCAACTTGAATGATTCGGAGCAGGTTCTGGCTCTGCTACGTTCTTTACCTGAGCAGGAATTGCTTTATTATCCGGTTTCACCCCAGGTCAATGCTGTACGTTATAATCAACCCGAATGTCTTTTGCCTTTAGAAGCTTGAGTCTTTCAAGCCATTTGGGCTGACAGCACTTGTCTGGCCTTGTAAAATACAGAGTAACGAAATTAAATCAGGAATTGAACTATGACTTCTTCACCCAGACCTGCTGTTTTTTTGGATCGTGATGGAACGATTAATCAGGAGGTGGGCTATATTCGTGAACTTGAAAAATTGGTTTTAATTCCAGGCGCTGCTGAAGCTATTCGAGGTTTAAATCAGATGGGAATTCCTGTTGTCTTGGTCACCAACCAGTCGGGTGTGGCGCGGGGGTATTACCCTGAAGATTGGTTGGGAAAACTTCACCAACGTCTGGCTGAGCTTTTAGCGGTCGAAGGGGCTCATTTGGATGGCGTTTATTATTGTCCCCATTTGCCAGAGGGCAATGTGGCTGAATACAGTTATGCCTGTGATTGTCGTAAACCCGAGCCCGGCATGCTTGAGCAGGCGGCTCGGGACTTGAACCTCGATCTCGCTCACTCATTCATGGTGGGTGACAAGGCCACGGATATTGATGTGGGGGTTCGGGTGGGGGCCCAAACGGTTCTTTTGCGTTCAGGCTATGGAGAACAGGTTTTACGGGGTGAGTACCAGCATCGGCCAGATCCTGATTACGTCTTCAGCAGCCTGAATGAAGCCTATCAGACCGTGATGAAAGCTTTTTTTGAAAAACTTTTAAATTAAAACTTAATCTAGTTTTATTATTGAATGCTTCTAGCTTTGTAAGAATGAAAAACTCTTCTGTATAAAATAAAATGGGTTATTTTTTATCTAGGAGATAAAACAGTGTGTTCAAGGGATTAGAGCCTCATAATTTGGATCAGGTTCTTGAGTTGGTAGCAGTTTGGAAAAATGCCTTTTTAAAAAGTCCTGAATATTTTAACCTTTCTGAAGACGCGCAGGATGAATCGGGGCCTGTGATCTTAGGCTTTGGGGAGTATATGTTCAGTTATCGATCGCTTTCACCGGCTGAATGGGCGCCCGACGCCGCGCAGGAATGTTGCTTAGAAGATTTTCCTGCACATATGATTGCAGAACCCAATTTTTTTGAATCAGTCTCACCTGTACTGGTGGCTTTTTTTGAATTTTTGGGAAGAGAGCGTCAATATTTACAAGCCAAGGATTTATCTGAACGGGTATCGGGTTTGAAAGATGAAATTACCCGTCTTTCCGAGGATCCTGCCCGTTGGAGTAAGGAAAAACTTCTGATTATGCAGGCGACTTTAGATGGGCATGACTTAAATGATTTGGATATTTTAGTCGATTATGCGCGTTCATATGAAGAACAGTTTCATGATTTGGTTTTTTAAAAAAAAATGCCGGAGGAATTTTCCTCCGGCAGCGTCATGCTGAAAGCCAGATGGTGGCTGTGGTTGTTTAGAACCAGATGCCGGTATTGGCGAGTATTTCGAACCGATTGCTGGATGTATTGCCATTGGCATCCATAAACAATTGGTTTTTATTGGGATCCATCATCAATTCACGGGCTTCAAGGCGAACATAGGATTGTTTGGTTGGGCGGTATTCCAAACCGAGAGTTGCCCCCCAGCCTTGAAGCTTATCTGCAGTTACAACCCCATTGGGATCCTGAATCATTTCACCACGAACGGTGACGCCAAAATGCTCAAGAAAATCGTAACGGGCAGTCAGTTGTCCACCGTAGTAGAGACCTGCATTTGATTGATTGGCCACATCGACCTGGCCACGAATACCCAGGTTTTCGAGGATCATATAGTTCAGGTTGAAGTTATTGTAAAAGCGAACGAAACTTGCATCGCCAGTATTGCTCTCATCGCCGACAAGACCACTCCAGGAAACACCGAGATTGTCCATGGGGTTATAGCCAATCAGCCAGCCCACACTTTTGTTTGCATTGTTGTCTACGATATTTCCGTAGCCATTCAGAACATGTAATTGTGCGGTGAGCATGCTGCCCAGATTGTAGCTGACACGAACGCCAGACTGATAAAAGGGTTCGAACATCGTGACCAAGGCCAGATTACTCAACCAATTATAGCGGGGCAAGAGCGCTTCATTTCCAATATGGGTTAAAAATATTCCGCCATCGACCCAGAGATCATTGCCTTCTCCACCCAGGTTGCCCAGGGCTTTAAAACCCAGATTTGCTTCTTGGATCGCACTATAGGCTGCAGGTGTCCAAGACTGTTGGCTGATGGTTCCTACTTGAAGTGTGGTGCGTCCACGATACCAATCTTGTTCCAAACTGGCTGTGATTTGTGCAGTGTTCAGGTTGAATTCATTTCTGCGCCAGCCAATGGTATTGAGTGAAGATTCAATTTTGGGACTTAGGACACCCTTGGCATCTTTCATGTGGGTATCCGTGTCATAACTATAATAAGCATCTAAATAAACTTCCAGTTTGAGGGGAGAGGCTGCAGCCGTTTCTGTAACGCTCATTGTAGCGGTGCTTTCCTCTTGTGCCAAAGCAGGAGCTGCAATAAAGCTGCACAATAAACTTAATGCAAGTGTTTGATGCAGTTTCTTTTTCAGATTCAACGAGATATTTTTCTTCATTCAGATGTCCCTTTCATTTCCTTCAGTGTGCAAAATATTGCATATTAATTATTTATTTGGTTTGTGATTGAATTTATTGTAAAGATAGCTTTTGCTATTTTTACACTTAAAACCCTCACGGACTGCTTGTTTAAAGTTAATTGGTATAGTAATAACTTTTATTCTCTCAATAGTATAGTCTAGGTCAAATGGGTTCTGTCAATCCCTCCATTTATCGTGTCTTAATACAGAGACTAAAAGCTCTGAACATTTAATTGAAAGAGATTCAGGGGGGATATGGGAATGATTGTGACTTAAATGGTTATTTAAAATTAACAATTATCATACAAAAATTTACAATATTACATTTATGACGCTTAAGCCCTTTGTTTGTGACTGTTTCGCTTTCGCTTATATTAAAAGTAATTACTTAACAGTTCTTGCAATTGTTGTTTGCAAATACTATCATGTGTAGATTAATCTCCACGAACTGTGGATTTATTGATTCAAACCGGCCAAAGGGCCTGAGGAGGAAGAATATCTCGTGTCACTGCTACGTATAAATATTTCAGCCAAGATGGCATTGGTCGGAGCAGCTATCCTGTTTCCGATTATTACGCTTTTGTTTTTGCTGGTTTCGGAAAAAAATATCGCGATTAATTTTGGTACCAAAGAATACTATGGGGATGCCTATTTGGTGCCCCTTAAAAAAATGTTGGATTCCATGCCTGAACACAAGGTGGTAGATAATCGCCGCAAGTCGCTTAAATTAGGGGGGGATCTTGCGCCTTTGCAAGCAGCTGTGAATTCTGCCTTTGAAGAATTAGAAGCTGTCGATGCTAAATATGGGAAAGACAAAGGTTTTCTTGAGTCCACCAAGCGCATTGCAGATTTGAAGTCTGCTTGGGCAGGCATTCAACAGGGTGTGGGCAGCATGTCCCATGCGCAGAGTATGAAAGTCCATGATGATCTGATTGCCAATCTGCGCAGTGTAATTACCTATATCGGGGACTATTCAAACCTGATTCTTGACCCTGACTTGGACAGTTATTATTTGATGGACGTGACCCTGCTGAAAGTACCCAGCATGGTTGACAATATGTATAAACTTCAGGTTTTGGCAGAAGATATTATTCAGAAAAAAGCGGCATCTGCTCAAGAAAAAACAGACTTAACTGTTCTTTCTGGCTTGGTTGCTACAGATTTGGCTGCTCTTCGCTCAGACCACGACGTTTCTTATAAAAATACAACGGATAAAGATCTTAAAAATGAGCTTGAACCCAATGTGGTAGCAAGCCAGAATGCAGTCAACGCCATGTTGAACTATGTGGATCGCAATATTCTTAAGACCGCCAATGTGGGAGGGTCAGTAGGCCAGTTTGCTGCAGTCAGTAAAGCCGCAGTACAAAAAACGATGGCCATGTATGACACCTCAATCAAAGGTGAAGATCGTTTGCTTTTGACCCGTGTAGGCCGTTTTAAAGACAACCGTACTTTCACGATTACTTGGGTAAGTCTTTTGACCCTTTTGATTCTGGCGATTGGGGGCTGGATTATTTACCAGATCGTTCAGGGCATTACCAAGTTGAAAGTTGCAGCCGAAGAAGTTACCAATGGCAATTTGGGCGCTGAAGTGAATATTACTTCACAGGACGAATTGGGAAATCTGAGCCAATCCTTCAATGAAATGGTCAGCAATATTCGTCAGTTCACGATTAAAGCTGAAGAAGACAAACTCTCTCTGCAAAAACTGGTAGAAGAGATTTCAGAAGAAGTCAGCAATATTAAATCTGACGGTGAAATTGTAACGGATAACGCCAAGATCGTATCTGAAATGGCGACTACCTCCGCTGAGTTTTCAGGCGAAGGGGAGCGTGCGGTTTCTGACTCGATTGAGGGCGTTGAACGTATTAAACGTCAGATTGAGGATGTGGCCGAGAAGATTCTCGAACTCAGCTCTCAGACCCAGGCGATCGGAAATATTATTTCAACTGTGGATGATATTGCCAAACAGTCCAAATTCCTGGCTTTTAACGCTTCGATTGAAGCCTCTAAGGTCGGGGAGTATGGTAAAGGTTTTGCAATCGTTGCGAATGAAATTAAGAACCTTTCTGAAGAATCCAAAGAAGCCACCAAGAAAATCTCTGAAATTCTGAATGAAATTCAGGGCCTGACGAATACCTCCGTAATGCTGGCAGAAGATGCTACCAAGCTGGCTGACGCAGGTTATCAGTTGTCGAGTACAGCAGGTCAAACCATTAATAAACTGACCCTCTCGATTCAGAATTCATCTGAGGCCGCTTTCCAGATTACCTCTTCGGCTCTGGAACAGCAGACCCGTCTTGAAATGCTGGTGAACACGCTGCAAACCGCTGTAGAGACCAGGTAAGCACCATGCAGACCTCTGAAGAACAGGACGCACTGCGTCAGGAATTGCAGGCTGATGGGTACAGCTATATTGGTTTTGCCCGTCAGTTGCTGGAGGAGGTCAGAGGCTTGCCCTCTGACGCCTCCAAAGAGGTTGCCACGAAAGTGGCAGCCCTCTTTGAAGACACGCATCAATTAAAAGACAAAGCCAATGCGGCAGGTCTTTTGGATATCTCCAATCTGGCGTTTCAGTTGGAAGGAGAAATTAAGCGTGTTCAGGAAAGCAGTGAGTTTTTGTCTTCAGAGGTTCAGGACATGCTCCTGTCTTATGTGGACAGCATTGAAACCTTTCTCAACTATTATTTTCGCAATACGGCCAATGCCGCAACGATTGACCAATTGATGAAGGCTGAAGAGGGATTTCAATTGACTCCTCAGATTCAAGAACTCTATTTGGTTGAAACCCGTGAACATTTGAATGATATCAGCACCATTCTGCTCAATATTGATACCCGAAAAGTAGATGCGACCAAAGGGCTTGAAGAAGTTTTCCGCTTGGTGCATTCGATTAAAGGCGATTCCAATGCCCTGGGGTTTGAAGAGGTTGCTGATAAATCCCATGCTTTGGAAGGTTTTCTCAGCAACCGTCAGAATGCAGGAAAACTTGAAAGTACGCAAATTGAACTGCTCTTTGCCAAAATTGAGGAATTATCCCGTTTGGTGGATCGGGTAGAGGCAGGAAAGGGTCGACGTAAAAAAAATCAGAAGCCCGAAGAGGGGGATGCAATGGCCAATCCTTCTGATTTGCCCCAAGCTACGTCTGAATTTGCAGAGACTGATCAGGACGAGGCTGATGAGGACACTGGAGATGCGCAAGAGGGCTTGATTTCTCTGAATAATGTTGAAGCCTACGCTTTTTCCGCTGAAGTACGCAATTTATATCTGACAGAGGCCAAGGCTTCCTTTTCACGTCTTGCTGATTTATTGAGCAGTCTTGAAACCGGGGCCAATTCAGAAAAAGCAAGCCTGCTACAACAATCTTTGATTACGGTTCAAACCTTGGCCGCTAAATCTGTTGCCCTGGGTGTTTCCCCGATTGTGCTTGCTCTGAGCGCTGCAGAAAAGAGTCTCAATAAGGCGCTAAAAAACCCCGAAAAGACGTCAAGCCGTTTTTTACAGCGTTTGCGTAGCCAGTACGATCAACTTACACATTTGCTTGAAACCTTTGCCACAGAAAGTCTGGTTTCAATTGAAACCCCATCTGTTGAAGTGAATATGCAGGAGCCCGACATGGATAAGAGTGCGGCGTCTGAAGTGTCAGCGCAAGAAGAATCAAGTTCAGAGACAGAGACTTCCCTTCCTGAAACTGCCCCCTTGGCTTTTCCCCCGCATGAAGAACAGGAACCACCTGCTGATCTTGAAATTCCTGAAGAAGTACGGGATATCTATCTTGAAGAATCTCAAGAGATTATGGATACGATCAGCCAGACCTTGCTTGAGCTTGAGCAGGAAAAAGCAGAGGTGGGTGAAGCACTTCAGGATATTTACCGTGCAGTTCACACTTTAAAAGGCAATTCCAATGCTTTGGGGGTGAGCTGGGTAGGGGATGCTGCTGCAGAAATGGAGCCTCTTTTACGCGAGTTGCGTGACCATCCCGATATCTTTAATCCGTCTAAAATGGAGCATATTTTCTGGCATCTTGAAAAAGTTCGCATGCGTGTTCGCAAACTCACGCATCCTGTCAAAACAGATGAAGATCTTTCTGTTTTGGGCTGGGAAGCTTATCAACCTGAAGAGGGGGCTGAAATTCCTGAAGAGGTTCGCGATATCTATTTGATGGAATCGCAAGAGCTGATTGAAACCGTCAGCCAGACGATGTTGGATCTTGAGCAGGAAAAATTGGATCTGATTGAGGCCATCGAAGAAATTTACCGCGCGGTTCACACTTTAAAAGGCAATTCCAATGCCTTGGGGGTGACCTGGATTGGCCAAGCTGCTCATGATATGGAAACATTTATGAGCGAATTGCGCGAGAATCCCGATATCTTTGATGCCACCAAAATGGAGCGTCTTTTCCGTTATCTTGAAACCGTGCGTGTTTTGGTGGATCAGGTCACGAAACAGGCCAAGGCAAGTGCTGAAGAAGAGCTTAAACGCACGACTCTGGACACTCCTGCCGCTATTCGTCGTACCCTGGATACCTCACCCACCCGGATTACCTTGAACAAAACGCCTCAACAGGTGGTGGCAGCTGTGCAGCGCGAGAAATCGCTGTTTGATGAATTTGAACAGAAAATTTCTTCGGGTTCGGGTTCGCGCAAGGTGGATTTAAAAACCACCCAGGAAACCAAAAAAGAGAAAGTGGCCCAGTCAGCAACACCGGCCAGTCAGGACGACACGATTCGCGTCGCGGTCAATAAGGTTGATAAGATTATCAATTTGTCTGATGAGCTTTTGATCAATAAGATTGCCTACGAACAGCGCTTGGCTGATATTCGCATGATGTTGAGTGTGGTTGAAAGTTCACGCCAAGAAATGAAGCGTCGGGAAGAGCATTTCCGCCCGGAAGATGCACATGAGGTATTTTCACGTTTACAGGATGTCTTCAGCGATCTTGAGGACCAGATCAACGGGGTGGTCAAAACTTTCAAAAACAACAATGGCAGCTTTGCACTTTTGGTTGAAGAAATTCAGTACAACTCCCGTACCACGCGTATGTTACCGGCCAGCAATCTGGTCAATCCCCTGCGTTTGGTGGTTCGCAATACCAGTTCTAAACTGGGCAAAAAGGTTCGCCTGCAGGTAATTGGAGAAGAGATTGAGTTGGATCGTCTTCTGATTGAAAAGCTCAAGGATCCGCTCGCCCATATTTTGCGCAACGCTTTGGATCATGGAATTGAATCGGCGACTGAACGTACCCAGGCAGGCAAAGATGCCGAAGCGGTTATTTCGGTTGCGATCTCGCTTTCAGGCAATAATATTGTCTTTCAAATTCATGATGATGGCCGTGGCATTGATTTTTATAAGGTGCGCGACAAGGCGATCCGCTTGGGTCTGGTGACGCTTGAACAATCTGCTACGCTCAGTGATCATGATTTGAGCCAGTTGATGTTTACGCCCGGTTTCTCTACGGCCGATCAGGTTACGGATATTTCTGGCCGTGGGGTCGGTTTGGATGTTGTCAAGAATACGATTGAGGGTTTGAACGGGTCTGTTGTTGTCGTGTCTGAGCCGCAACGCGGAACGATTTTTACCCTCTCACTGCCAGTTACGTTGACGACCTTTGATGCCTTCCTGGTTGAGATTGCAGAACAAACCTTTGCGCTGCCGCGCTCAGCCGTTTTATCGACCTTGACCGTGAAGCCGGGTGATCTTGCCGATAATGGCGTCAGCAAAGCGATTTATTTTGACGGTTCGCCGATCAAACTGGTGAGTCTGAAAAATATGCTGCGTTTGCCGGGTCGTGAGCGGGACGACGAGGAGTTTTCTGCCTTGATTGTGGAATCGAACCGTCTGCGTTTTGCCTTGGTGGTGGATCAGGTTCTGGAATCTCAGCAAATGGTCATGAAAAATTTGGGTTCTCAACTGCTCAAAGTTCCCTATATTTCAGGGGCAACTCTGATGGGCAGCGGGGAGCCTGTCGTGATTCTGAATATTGCGGAGATTATCAACCAATTGTCTTCGGTGCGTGTAGAACGCATGAGCCTGATGGTTGATGCCGCAGAAGAAGAGGGTCGCAGCAGTAAAAAAGGCCGCAAAACCCGCGTTTTGGTGGTAGATGATTCGGTCACAACCCGTACACTTGAGAAAAATATTCTTGAAGCCGCTGGTTTTGAGGTGTTTATTGGTAAAAATGGGCTTGAAGGCAAGCAGCAGGTTCTCAATTTGATGCCTGAGCTGGATTTGGTGATTACCGATGTGGAAATGCCAAAAATGAATGGTTATCAATTTGCTTCCTGGCTGAAAAAGGAATCAGAGTACCGGAACACCCCCTTGATTATGGTGACCTCTTTGGCCTCAGATGAATTCAAGGCCAAAGGATTTGAATCAGGGATTGATGCCTATATTGTCAAAGGTGAATTCAATCAGAAAGTTCTGTTGGATACGATTTCTCGTCTCCTGCAGGATGCGGCTTAAAAAAGAAAGGAAAACCCAAAATGACCAATGTATTGATTGCAGAAGATTCTTCGATTATTCAAAAACTCTTGGCTGGGGTGCTTGAAAAAGACACTTCCATCAAGGTCGTGGGCATGGCCTCTGATGGTCAGGATGCAGTAAAGAAAACGCTGGAGCTCAAACCCGATATTGTGCTTATGGATTACCGCATGCCCAAACAGAATGCACCAGAAGCGATTAAGCAGATCATGAGTTCTCAACCTACTCCAATTCTTGTGATTACTTCTGCAGAGCCTCCTGAAGAAAAGAAAAACGAAGTTATGAAATTAGGGGCGGTTGGTTTTATGGAAAAACCAAAAAATATGGACTATAACACCCTTGCTGTTAAGATTTTAACCAATGTAAAAACCTTGAGTCGTTTGAAGCCCGCGAAGCGGACCTACTAAGGAGGATTGCGCCGTGCTTTTTGTATTGTGTCAGACCCAAGAGAGTACGTTTGCCGTAGATGCGGATCATATTGTGGAGATTATCCGCATGGTTCAAATTACGCGTTTGCCTTCAGAAGCAGGGCGTTTGGACGGTTTGATCAACTACCGTGGAGATATGATTCCTGTGATGGACAGTAACCGTTATCTGCAACAGGAAGCAGCGCCTTATGGTGCTGATAGCGCCATGGTTGTTGTGCGCTATGCCAATCAAACCTTTGCACTGGTTTTGAATGAAATTGTCAGTGTATTGGATCTTCCTGTGGAGGCTCTGATTGCCTATGAAGCCATCGAGCAGGAATATTTCAACTCTGCTTTACAGCATGAAACTCGGATTCACCCAGTTCTCAATTTGAAGCGGATTGTACAGGATATTCGTACTTCTTTGCAGAGTGTTTAAAAATTAGAAGCGTCTTAAAAATCAGGAGCCTTTCATGTCCGAAATCAGTTTAAATATCAGACCCCAGGAACTCAGTATTCTGAATCGCAGAACCGAGGAGTTGGCCCGGCGTTCTCATCAGGATGAAGCGCAATCACAGGGTGAAAAAGTTGATTTTTTAATGTTTACCATCAATGGCGTGCGTTATGCCTTGGAAAAACATTATGTTCAGGAATTACATCTTGAAGTTCGCCCCATTTTTGTGCCCTGTGTGCCTGATTTTATCAAGGGAATCGTCAATGTGCGCGGAGATATTCTCTCGGTGATGGATTTGGCTGCATTTGTGGGCAATCCTGAACTGAAAGAACAAGAGCAATATCCGATGTTTCGTGTCACGCAGGGAAAACTGGATTTTGGCGTTTTGGTGGAGTCGATTGAAGATATTTACCCGCTCAGCCGGGAAGATGTTCATCCTTTTGAAGTTTCTGACAATGCCCGTATTAACCGCTTTCTGATTGGTATGACTCACGATATGGTGCATGTTCTGGATGGCGATGGCCTGCTCAGTGACGAAACCTTGATTGTGAAGTAAGCAACAAACTTATCCTGGATTATTGAGCAATGTCCTTAGAAAATAAACCCAGGATTCTGATTGTCGATGATTCTCGACTGATGCGCATGATACTGACGCAACATCTTCATGCACATGGCTATTTGGTCATTTCAGTTGAAACCGTGCTTGAGGCGGTAGATTTGATTCGCCATCAGAATTTTAATCTGGTGCTGGCCGAAGTGAATCTTTCCGGTGTCAGTGGTCTTGATTTTTTGCTTTGGCTTAAAAAAAACAAACCACTTTTGCATGTGATCATGATGGCGCCCTCCATGCAAGAAGAGGTTAAAGCTTTTGTGCTCGAGCATGAGGCGCTCTATTTTATTAAATCGAATAACTACGATACCCTCATGCAAATCATCACTTTGAAAATCAACAAACGGGGGTTTGATATTCAAATTAAAGATATTATCCTCTTTGACCTGGCGCAGCTGTGTATCCTTTCTGGCCGCCCCCGTTCGATCAGCCTGGCTGATCCGCTCAGCGATCAGGATGGCATGATCTATTTTAATTCGGGCAAGGTGGTTCACGCTGAGATCGGTGAACAGGAGGGAGAAGACGCTCTTCTGCGGATTATGCGCATGCCCAAAGGAACCTTTAGCGAGATTTTACCTTGGTCTGAGCCTGAGGAAGAAACCATTTATATGCCCTTTGATATGTTGATTATGGGCATTGCGACGGTGATTGACGAACAGGATCGCGATAAGGGCACCCATGATTCTCTGGCTTTGGGGAAAAAAGAGAATGCTGAATCGCTTCCTTTGATGCTGATTGTGGATGACGATAATTTGATCCGGCGCATGATGGTGGACTATTTCAGCATGCAGGGCTTTTCGGTCAAGGGCTTGGCCTCTGCCCGCGAGGGGGTGCAATGGCTCAGTGAGAATCCCTGTGATTTGGTGCTGGCGGATGTGTATATGGCAGATATGACCGGTCTTGAATTTTTGGAATGGATTCATGATCGGGGACTGAATGCCAAAGTTATTCTGATGACCAGTCTGGTATCGGATCATATTGTAAAATTCGCAGCCCAGTATGGTGCTGTAAAAGTATTTCGCAAACCTGTGATTTTGGGAGAGCTTGAGGCTTTTATCCGTTATTTGTTTTCCCAGCGCTATTTTGCAGGCAAAATTCGCAATATCAACCTGCTGGATTTTTTGCAGGTGATTTCGTTTGGCAAGGCCTGTAAGGCATATAAGGTGCATGACCTGGCCTTAAATATCAAAGGTTTTTTGTATATGAAAGAAGGCAGTGTGATTCACGCTGAATATGGAGAGATGGAGGGGGAAGAGGCGTTTTTTGAAATTGTAAAAATTCAGCGCGGTTTTCTCAGCGAACTCTTTTTTGCACCCCCCGCCCAACAGAGCATTGACATGCCTTTGACCCGTTTGATCATGCGTACCATGGGGCGTTTAGACGGCTCGATGTCGCAATTGGATGACAGCAGACAGTTTGGCCGTGAGACCTTTCATTTGCGTGTAAGCTCCGCCAAAATTGAGGAGTATATTGCCAGTCAACAAAAATTTAATGAGCTCACGATTGGCGAACGACTGGGGGAGTTCGCAGGTATTATTGTGGGCGAAACTTCACGCGAAGAAGCTTTGCAATTGCTTCAATATTATAAAAAAGAACCCAGTTTAACTGATTCTGATGAATATTCTCTGGTCTACGATGATTTTGGTTTTACGCTGCAACTGGATGCCAATGGCTGTGTTGAAGAAATGGTCTTCGATACCCATTTTCGGGGCAAGACCAGTCGCGGCATCAAGATTGGCGATGATATTCACAAAGCCGTATTGATTTATGGCAAACCCCGTTTTTCAGACCAGAGTTTTTCGGTCTGGAATAAGATCTCGTTTTTTTGCGACTCAGGCAAAATCACATCCATCAGCCTGGGAGCGATCTGAAATCATGGAAAAAGAAAGGAAAGCCCCATGCTGAAAAGACTAATGGCAGGTGTCTATAAACAGGAGTTGGCGAGTTTAGCCAAAGAGCATGAGACGCAAATAAATGATTTGCGTGCCCAGCTTGAGCAGACTCAAACAAGTTTAGAGCACATGCAAACACAGCAACAATCGCTGCAAGCGACCCTTGATTCCAAGCAGGCTGAGCTGGATACGGCCCACGAAAAGCCCCAGAAGATTCAGGCTGATTTGGAGGCTCAACTGCAAGCGTTAGAGCAAGCAAAGCTCAGTGTTGTTTTGGAATTGGACCAGGTCAAGTCTGAATTAGCGCAATTGCGTTCAGCAGGCTCAGAAATTCAAGGCGCCCAGAATGCAGGACTGGAACAGGAGCTTGCTGAACTCAAGACGCAGTTGGAGCAGGCAAAGGAAGAAACTACGGCCTTGCAACAGCAAAAAGGTTTCTTACAGGGGCAATTGCGTCAGTTTGAGCTTGAAAAGCAAGAGCTTGAACCTGGTTTTAAGGCGCAACTGGCCGAGCTGGAGCGCAATAAAAATGCTGAAATTGAACAGTTGAAACAGCAGTTGGAGCTCTTGCAGCGTGAAAAAAATATGGGCTCAGCCAGTCTTTCTGCTGCCGATTCGGCAACGCCTGTCGCTCCGGCAACGCCTGCCGCAAGTTCTGGCCGACAGAAAAAGTTGGTTTTAATCGTAGACGATGCACTGACCACCCGGGTTTTGCAAAAGAAAATGTTGGAGTCTGCAGGCTTTGAGGTGGTTTTGGGCAAAGATGGCCTGGAAGGACAAAGCATGTTTCAGGAACACCTTCCTGATTTGGTGATCACAGACGTTGAAATGCCAAAAATGGATGGTTTTGAGCTGACCAGTTGGATTCGCAAGGATTCTCAACATCAACGGGTGCCGGTTTTAATGGTCACCTCTTACGGTGATCCTGAGTTCCAGAAAAAAGGAAAACAGGCTGGGGCCGATGATTTTATTCAAAAAAATAATTTTAATCAGCAAACCTTTTTAGAGATTGTCAGTCGCTATCTCTAAATTTGTGAGATGAACCGTGTGGATATCAAGAGAAGAGTTTTAAAGAGAAGAGTTTTGGTATGAGTGATGAAAACACCTCCCTGATAGGGGCCCTGGTTTTGGGCAAGTATCGGGTGATACGTGAAATTGGTCGGGGAGGCATGGGGCTGGTCTATCTGGCTGAGGATATTCGTTTGGGGCGCGAAGTGGCGCTGAAAGAATTGGTACTCAGCCGAACTATTCAGGGGCGGGATCGTGAAGATGTCATCAGCCGCTTTCAGCGAGAGGCCCGTACCACCTCAACCTTGAACCATCCCAATATTGTGACGATTTTTGATGTGGGAGAAGATAATAAACGTCATTTTATTGCGATGGAATATCTTCCAGGCAATACCCTAAAAGACTATTTGGACCAAGGCCATAATTTTTTACTTGAAGAGCTTCTCGATATCTTGATTCAGGTCGCGAGCGCACTGGATCATGCCCACAGCAAAGGGGTGATTCACCGCGATATCAAACCCGACAATGTCAAAATTCTGCAAGACGATATTGTCAAAATTATGGATTTTGGGATTGCGGGGCTGGAGAGCAAAAGCAGTAATTTAACCCAGGATGGCACCATTTTGGGAACGATAGCCTATATCTCTCCAGAACAGCTTTATAATTCCAAAAATGTTTCGACCCGTGCAGATCTATTCTCTTTGGGCGTGATGATGTATGAGCTGTTTACACGCAAATTGCCCTTTGATGGGGATACGGTCGGCGCGACGATTATCAAGGTGATGAATGATTTGCCGGTTTCTCCCAGTAAATACAATCCCAAGTTGCCCGATAAAATTGAGCAGGTGATTTTGCGCTGTCTTGAAAAAGACCCCATGAAACGTTTTGCCAAGGCCCGTGAAGTTATGCAGGAGCTTTTGGCTTACAAGATCAGTTTGAGTCACCGTGAATTGCAAGAACCGATTATGGACGGTGAAATTGCCTCTGCCAGTCGTCTGCAGAAATCGGATACGGCGATGGCGCCGTTTCGTATGACTGCGATTACCACGGGGCGGATCAAGCTGGGCAAATATAAATTATTGCATCTTGAGGATGATCCGATCCGCAAACGTATTTTCTCAGACCTGATCAAACAGGAAGGTTTACCCTTTGATTGGATGCAGGTAGATACGGTTGCTGAAGCCCTGCAACTTTTGGGAAAACATGATTTTGATTTCTTGATCTGCGATTATCTGCTGAAAGATGGCTATTCTGATCAGGTCTTGGATAAGGCCAGGCATATGCCGATTATTGTCGTTACCTCGACTTCTCATCCCCAGACGATTATCAACCTGATGAAAAAAGGCATTGTGGACTATATTCTCAAATCCAATGCAGTGGATGAGGTCAAAAAAATCATTCAAATTATTCAGGAAAAAACCGGCGATCAACATTTGGCGCAGGTTGATCTTGAGGGTTTTGAAGAAAAATCTGAGGCCTTGGTGCAAAGGACAACGCTTGAAACAAAAAAACAGGATCAGATTCCGAAGTGTTTGGAGTTTAAACAGATTTTAGGTCGCAGTGGTTCCGCTCCGGGAGAATTTGCCTCGCCGCGTTGGGTTTATGCCTGTCTGCGCACCCATCATCTCTTGGTGGCAGATACTCAGAATGGTCGCGTGCAGGTTTTAGACGCTCAAGGGCATAGCAAACTTCAGATTCTGATTGAAGAAATGAAAGCCCCTTGTGCCGTCGCTACCAGCCCTGAAGGGAAAATCTATGTTTTAGATGCCGCCGACGCCTTGGTTCGGGTTTTCGATGGGGAAGGCAAACTGCTTGAATCCTTTGGGGGAAAAGGGGATACACCGGGAAAACTGGTCTCGGCTTTTGGTTTGGCTTATTTCAACAGCAAAATTTATGTTACCGATCCAGAAGCGCATAAGGTGCATGTTTTCGATCAGCAAGGCATGATTCAGGAGGTCATTTTGAATCCTTCTGAATCAGGTGAATTTAAAAATCCCTCTGGAATTTTTGCCAGTGATACCCATTTGTATATTCTCGATCACGGTTTGTCCCAGGTACATGTTTTGAACGCTGCGCATCAGCAGGTGTTGATTTTTGGCAAACGGGGAACAGGCAAGGGGGATTTTGTCATTCCCAAGGGCATTGCGGTTGATCGTGAAGGCCATATCTTTGTGACTGATGTGCTGGGACATCGGGTGCAGATTTTTGATCGTGAGGGAAAATGGCTCTGCGCCTATGGTAAAAAAGGTGTGAACAACGGAGAATTTAACAATCCGGAATCGGTTGCGATTTCACCTGAAGGGCAGGTCTTTATTTTGGATCGGGGCAATCATCGATTGCAGGTTCTTGAGTTTAAACGAGCAGAAACATGCGCTTAGCTATGCTCTGCTTCGAGCAGCGAATCCAGTTCTGCCTCGGTCAAGGGGGTTTCTTCCGGCAAAAGCCGGGCCAAGGACACTCCCTGCATTTCCTCCAGCGGAGAAACCCGCAAACCAATATATTTTTTCAGAACAAAAAACATCAGACCGGCTGTCAGGCAGGTCCAGAGCAAACAGACCCCCAGCCCCAGAACCTGCACGCCCAATTGAGCCAGTCGAGAGCCAGCAGGGAGCAGTTCTGCTTTGCCAAAGAGAGGAACACAGAGGATGCCCAGACTGCCACAAACAGCATGGACGGGAACAGCCCCAACCGGATCATCCAATTTAAGTTTGTGGCTCAAAAAGACAAAGGCCAGATTGTGAAGAATACCCGCGAGAATGCCTGTGGCAATCGCGCCCAGGGGCGAAACGATATTGGCCAAGGCTGTGACCGCCACCAGACCTCCCAGGGTGCCCCCAATCAATTTCTCCATCAGATCACGTTGCTTTTGAAAAAATGCGCCGTGCAGATAGGCGCTGAGAGCGCCAGCTGCACCAGCCATATTGGTGTTCAAGATAATGCTGGCAACCTCGCTCGATTTAAATTGAAACAGACTGCCGCCATTGAAACCCCACCATCCCAGCCAGAGCACCAGTACGCCAGCCCCGGCCAAAGCAATATTCGAAGGCTCGAATTTGCGCAGGTGTCCTTTTCTGTCGAACCGTCCCAGACGGGGCCCTACCAACCAAATCCCCATCAGAGAAACCGTTCCCCCAATGATGTGAACAACGCTCGCTCCTGCGAAATCCACATAGCCGATTTGCTTCAGCCAGGCGTGATTGTGGTTCAAAAAGACGTCTCCCCAGACCCAATGACCATAAATGGGAAAAATCAAGGCACTTACGACGGCGGTCGCAATCAGGTAGGGAATAAAGGCTGTGCGTTCGGCCATGGCCCCCGAAACGATGGTGGTAGCCGTGCCTGCATAGGCCAATTGAAAAAGAAAAAAGACGATCCCCAAGGGCAGGGTATTGGGCAGATTGAGATCCGTGAAGGCAAACAGGTTGCTGCCCAGCAGGCCGTGAATGCTTTCTCCGTACATCAGGCCAAAGCCCAGCAGATAAAAGCAAAGGCTGGCAATACACCAATCGGCTACGTTTTTGAGGGCAACTGAAATGACATGTTTATTGCGGGTTAACCCCGTTTCCAAACAAAGAAAACCGGCTTGCATGGTAAAGACCAATGCGGCTGAAATCATGACCCAAAGGCGATCCGCATCGTTTAACTGGAGGTTTTCAGGATGGGCTTCAGCATTCATGCCCGGCACGAAAATGCCGAATAAAATTGACAAAACAACCAGAATTGGTAAAATCCAGCGAAGATATAATGGCATAAATGTATGTGAAAGACCCGATTTTTTTGACAATGCGATACACCCTTTAATAGATAATTATAGCTTAAGAGCAAGGTGTCTTATGCATGGGCCTTTGAACTTTGAACGTATTTTTAGGTGTCAGATAGGATGAATTGTTGCTTAAATAGGCAGGTATTCATCTCTCTCTGTAGATTATTTGGCTGAGAATCGGGTTTAGAAGTTTGTGAATTTTGGTATGCTTAAAAAAAGGAAACATAAAGTGCAGCTTGAAATGGGTGATACTTACAATACGCCAATTGTTCTCTTTCGCAAGGAGCCTGAAACCAGTCGTTTGGGCAAGAAACTAATCCGTGAAGCGATCGATTTTTTAATTGCTCAGGGTTTAGAACGCTTGACCTTTAAGAAATTGGCGGAACAGATGGGTTCTACCGAAGCCTCGATTTATCGCTATTTTACCAATAAACATCAAATGTTTTGCTATCTTGTTTTTTATGCCTTAAAACACCTGCTTTACTATCTTCAACAGCAGAAAGCCGAAGTTGCAGAAACACAGCAGTATCAAATTCTTTTACGTTTATTGAATCCTGAGCTGGATTTGTATGAACACCAGTATGCCTTAAAAATTCTGGGGTTATTTTTTAGCTGGCAGAAAAGTGAGACTGAAGTTCAAGCTCGCCAAGAAATTGACGCTGCCATTGAACCGCTTCAGCCCCTCTGTGATTTGGGCGTTTGTTTTCTTTTGAATTCTGGCGTGCCCCCTCGTCGGGTGGGTATATTGAAATGCCTGTTGATGTTTCAGATTATGAGCGGGGCTCAAGATTTCTATCAGTTTATGGGGCTGTCTTCTTCAGAGTATTTGCTCTTTTGGGAGGATATTCTGATCCGTGAAATTATGGCGCAGGGGCAGGAAGCCCGTTTCTCCTTTATGCGTGGCCCAGACGTGGTGCTGGGGCTTGACAGTCCTTCTGAATTTTTAGAAGAACCAGAGGCGGCTGTGGCTTTCGATACGCCAGAAGAATGGGAGAGTGAGGAGGATGCTGAACCAGAGAGCGCTGAAGAGGAACCTTCACTTGAACAGATCCCTCCTGCTGAAATCTCTACATCGGATACGCTGACAGAGGTGTCTCAAACCTCTGAAACATCTCAGGCTGAAAGCGAATCCCCCTCTTCTGCGCAAGATCTAGACGCCTTACCTGCGAATGCCTATTTTGTCCACAAGCCTGAAGAGGAAACCTTTCAGATCGCCTCTGTAATGGTTAGAAAAGCAGGCGGGTACAGTATGTTGGATCTCAAAGAATTTTTTACCTATGAGCATGAAACCCGCTTGAAACTGGTGCGCGAAGGCAAGGTCTATTTTATTTCTGATGAGGGCTTGCCCATGGAAATGGTGCAGGTTTTGGATGCCTTACAGGCTCAGGGCTTGAGACTCTAAAGCTGAGGAAAATACCATTCCTGAAGAATTTGACGAATGGCCCCTGCCAGTTTCTCTGAATCATGGCGGATATAATCCCCCGTACTGAGAAAATCACCGCTTACGATTTTGAGGGGATAGTTTTCAAGACGTTCAGCATCGAAACTGACCACATGCGAATTCTCTTCTGCGTAGCGTTGGATCAAGGCCTCGTCAGGTTGGCGGGTATTGACCAGCACGCAGTCGAGCCAATCGCGTTGACCGGCATGGCGGTAGAGCGTTTCGATATAATCACAGACACTGTAGTCAGTGGTTTCTCCGGGTTGGCTCATCACATTGCAGATAAAAATCCGGGGGCCGCTGTGTTTGCAGAGGGTCTCTACCACTTCAGGAAAAAGCAGGTGGGGAAGGGTGCTCGTATAGAGACTGCCGGGCCCCAGAATCAGAGCATCCGCTTTGCGGATCGCCTCCAAGGCTTCTGGAAGCGGGCGTGTCTCATCGCCTTTGAGCTCCAGTTTTTCAACCTGTCCGCCATAGCAGGTAATCGAAGATTCTCCAACAATGATCTGCCCATCCTGCATCTGGGCCTGGAGCGTGATATTGTCCAATGAGATCGGCAATACCCGGCCCCCGATGGCCAAAACCTTGCTCGACTCTTGAATGGCGCTTTGAAAGTCGCCTACGACTTCGGCCATGGCGGTTAAAAAGAGGTTGCCGAAACTGTGACCTTCCAGCTCGCTGTTGCCCTGTTCAAAACGGTAATTAAACAATGCCGTTAGCAGGCCTTCTTCATCGGCCAAAGCCGTCAGGCAGTTGCGGATATCTCCTGGCGCAATAATTCCCAATTCCCGCCGCAGGCGGCCACTGCTGCCGCCGTCATCTGAAACGGTGACAATGGCGGTGATATCGTGAAAAATGTGTTTAAAGCCTCTTAAGATCGTGGAGAGGCCGGTCCCTCCGCCCAAAGCGACCAGGCTCAACTCTTCTGCACGTTGTTTGCGTCCTGCCTGGTAGCGTGCTTCGTCCTTGCTGATATCGCGGTGTTTTTCGAGCACGTAATAATTTTTTGTGCGCAGAACACGTGCCAGTTCATGGGTAATGGCCACAGAGCGATGGCGCCCGCCTGTGCAGCCAATGGCCACCGTTAAATTGCTTTTGCCTTCCTGGCGGTAATGGGGAATCAAATAGGCCATAAAGTCAAAGAAACGCTGGATAAACTCCTGGGTGACCTGTTTTCCGAGTACATAATCGCGCACGGGTCGTTCCAGGCCCGTAAATGAGCGTAAATCGGTATTATAGTAGGGATTGGGTAAGAATCTCACATCAAAGGTCAGATCGGCATCCATGGGAATACCGTAGCGGTAGCCAAAAGAAGTTACATTCACGACCAGGCCTTGCTGAGATTCGGCTTGTCCCATCAGGCGTTCAGAAATGACCTGTTTGAGTTCAGCTGCTTTCATCAGGCTGGTATTGATAATGATTTCAGCTTGCTCGCGAATATCGCGCAGGCGTTCTCTTTCTCTTTGAATACTCTCAAGCAGACTCATGTCTTCATGTTGTAAGGGATGGCGCCGGCGGGTTTCACTGAAACGACGCACCAAAACCTCGTCACTGGCTTCCAGGAACAGGATTTGGTATTGAAAGCCCCGTTCTTTCAGGGTATGTAGGCAGCCTGAAAGCTCATCGAAAAATGCCCCTCCGCGTAAATCCATGACCACGGCAATGCGGTTGAACTGGGTAGAAATCAGATCGGCAAAAGAGCCCAAAAGTGCAGGCACCAGATTATCTGCACAGAAATAACCTAAATCCTCAAGATGTCGCAAAACCATGCTTTTTCCCGCGCCAGAAGCGCCAGTAATGACCGTGAATTGAAAGGTATGGGGTGCAAAAGGCATGGTGAAATTGAACCAACAGAGGAAAGTTTTTTATGGTATGATGCACTTGCTATTTAAAGCAAAAACGCACATTCACAGCTTATCGCAGGATAGCAGCTGAACCTGAGGAAATCAACAGGAAAGGTGGACGAAAGATGAGTATTTTACTGGATGCACTGAGACACCGGATTGAGTCCTATTTTAAACGCTTAGGCGCTGATTATAGTGAAAATGAAGGCGAATATCTCTTAACCCGTGGCAGTGCCGCTGTGGTTCTTTATCTTTCAGAATTTGACGACCACGTTTTCCTGGATTTTCATGGTGCAATTGCCCACAATATTCAGCTCAGTCCTGAGAGCGAAGTTGCCTTGTATAAAACCCTCTTGAATTGGAATGTTGCCGATGTATTCGGCAAATTTGCTCTGGTAGACAATCAGGTCATTTTGAAATACCGCATGCCCGCCGATGAAATTTCCTTTGATACTTTTTGCTTCGTCGTTGACTCGGTGCTTGAGTATGCGGATTCTCTCGATGAAATGGTGGCGACGCTTTCAAATGGTCAGCGTCATATTGATGCCAAAGCGGTCGCCGAAGTCTGAGCTCTATCCCTCGATTTTTGATGCGGGCCCAGATTTTCAGCTTGAGTGCTGTGTTGGGCCTGGTTTTTTGGAGCGCTTCTGCTTTCTCTACAGATTTTCCGGTGCAATTGCCTAGCCGTGAAGACTACAAGCCAATTTTGAGAAGAGAAGCTTTCAATCAGACACTAAAAATGGCGCAGATTCACAAAGAAGCCTGGACACGTCACCCTTTTCTGATTGCTTTGCGTTTTGTCGGTGAAATACCAGAAGCCCCCCAGCGCAGCGTGGAATATTTCAGTATGCCGGAAAAACCAGCTTTGGTTCGTGTGGTGATTACCGATCAGGGTTTTTTAGATGACTCAATTCAGTCCAGCCGGTACCGTATTTATCTTGAATATATGTCTCCAGGGTTTTGGTACGTGACACGGGCTGAGGAAGCTTGGCGCTGTCAGCCCAACCGGGGGCATCAAAATTATTCTACCCAGGCCTGTCATTAAACCCTGAACCTCAGACTTGAATTTCAGTTCTTTTATATGCTAAGACTGGAATATGCCAAAACCTTCTTTTTCAAGGATTCTTCGGCAACGTCCTGTCTTGCCGGATAACCGTATCAGCCGAAATAAACTGCCGGGTTCAAAATGGACGGCCTGTGAGCCTTTGAACCAGGAAAAACATTTTGTGGTACATGATTGGGTGGCTCCTGGTTCAGATGAACTTGAAATGGAGGCAATTCATTCACATCGCTTTTTTACGATTCATTGGAAAGCACTCAAAAATTCCCAGAATTGGCAAATGGGCTGGCATTGAACGCCTTAGATTTCGCTCTCTAAACCCTGCAAGCGGTGGGTAAAGCTTTCATTGAGATGGTTCATTCGTTCCATATCACCGTTTTCAATCGCCTGCAGGATATTTTTATGCAATTGCTGGACTTCTTCCAATTGACGGGTTTGGGCGGGTGTTAATTTCTTCTGAGCCGCTCTCTGTTTTAAGCCCTCTATCCTTTGGCGCAGGTCTTGATGAAACTGCAGCCAGAGATGGGGTAGGGACTGAATCTCGCGTTCCAGTTTACGCAATTCTTTCAGCCATTCCTGAATCTGTTTTTCAACCCGCATCGGATCTTTGCTGTTCAGGCTTTCATATTCCTGTAATTGTTCGTGGTGGCGCTGAAAAACGGGAGAAAGCTTGGTGAGTTTCAACTGAGGGTGAAGTTTGCGCAATTCGTGAAGTTCTTGGCTGAATTTATGTTTTTGCGTTTGCAGGCTTTCCAGTTGATTCTGATTGTTGCGGTTAAGATCTGTCAGATTTTTCAGAATGGTTTGCGCTTGTTGAAAGAGCTTTTGACCTTTTTCTAAGCCCTTTTCAAGCGAGAGAAAAAAATCGATGGCATCGGCCTGCTCCTGCTGATGGGCCAAAGCTTTGACCTCTTCTTCATAATTATCAAAAATATCATCGTATTGATTTTGCAGGGCAGACACTTCCTGAAGAAAGAGTTTGAGTTTTTCGCGGGTATCCCCCTGGTATTTGTGAAAGTTTGGCAAAAGGCCATCAAATTTGGCATACAGCATTTCAATCTCATTAAAGGCAGCCTGACCCTCCAATGAGAATTTGTCGATTAAGGCCTCCTGGGCCTGGCGTTTTTGCCAGAGACGAAAGCCGAGAAAAAAGAGGCCGGTGAATAACAGAATTCCTAAAAAAATATAAACGGGGAGCAATTGTCGGGGAGAGAAGTTTTCCTGGCGTTTGAGCGGCTTGCTTTCGTTGATATTGCTCTCCAGCAGGTTTTCAGAACGTGAGGCCGCGCTTTGGGGGGGCTCTTGCTGCGCTTGCTTGTTTTGTTTTTGTAGAGACTGTGAAATTTCTTCAATCACTTCAGGCAACCGATCCAAATGTTCATTTTCAGACGGCTCTGCGCTTGCGGTTGTTTGGGGTTGGGAAGCAGAACTTTGTTCGTTTTTTTTTAACCCCATTGGCATTTCAGAGGGAGGAACCTGACGCAATTCGTTTCTCAGTTCAGAGCCCAGATGCAGGCCAATTTTGCGGCGGTCCAAAGCCACCACCATGAGCATGCTTTTGGGGGGCATTTTCCAGGCTTTGAAAAGTTTTTCAGCGTAAAAGGCCAATTGCAGGTTTTGGGTTTTGGCCAAATAAAGGGCCCTGACCTCAAAGGGATAGCGCTCCAGACGGGCGCTCATGGCAGATAGGTATTCAGGACTTAATGTCCCTGATAGATCGGTGAGCGGAGAATGGGGGTTGGGGGAGGGCAGGCCTGATTGGGCCTGGGCTGGAAAAAAAAGACTGAGCAGCACCAGTATGAAAACACTCAAACAGCCTCTCTTGAAGGCAAAAGAGGCGATTGTTTTGCTGGTGTTGCGCATGCTCTAATTATAGCTGATTTCCATTCCTTGAAAATTTGATCTCAAAAAATTTTCTGGGTAGCTTTGACTTCGTTTTTGTCTATGTGATAAGATCAATGGTTGCAGCATTCTTTTTGTTCTGGAACCATTGAAAGCGTAATTCTGCTGTTCTTTTTAACGTTTTCGTAAACTTTTGGTATCCAAATTTTATATTTATAATTTGAGGAGTACGTTAACATTCAGGAATGAGAAGCAAATCAAATAGCTTAACGGTGGATGACGAACTCATGGAAGACGACCTGACCGAAGAAACGACTGTAGCCGGTTCCGAAGATGATGATGATGTTTTTAATGATGATTTGAAGGCGGAAGAAGGCGATAAGGTTGAGTCCCTGGATATCGATCTGTCCACTAAAGACCTGAATCGTGAAGATGACATCAGCTCCATCCAGGTATACCTGAACTCGATAGGGAAAACCCCTCTGCTGACAGCCAAAGAAGAAATTGATCTTGCCAAGCGGATTGAAAAAAATGATATTCAGGCCAAAAATCACCTGATCATTGCCAATTTGCGCCTGGTGGTCAGTATTGCCAAACGCTACTGCGATTTGGGACTGCCTTTATTGGATCTGATCCAGGAAGGCAATACCGGTTTGATCCGCGCCGTAGAAAAATACGACTATAAAAAAGGTTATCGTTTCAGTACCTATGCTACCTGGTGGATTCGCCAGGCGATTACCCGCGCGATTGCGGATAAAGGACGTAATATTCGTCTGCCTGTTCACGCCACCGAAGCGATTCAACGTTTGAAAAAAATCCGGCGCCAGCTGACTTTTGATCTGGGACATTATCCCTCTGATGAAGAGCTTGCGACGGCAGCAGGTTTGCCTTTGAGCAAAATCCGCCAATTGAAAAGGGTGGTGAAACGGACTGTTTCACTGGCGACCCCGATTGGGCCCGATGATGATCGCAGTCTGGTGGATCTGATTGAAGATGAATACAGTGTTCATCCTACCAAGACCGTGATTGACAAAATGCTTTCAGAGGATATTCAAGAATTATTGGATACCCTCTCTCCCCGCGAGCGTGAAATTCTGACCATGCGTTACGGAATTAACGATGATCGGCCCTGTTCTCTGGCTGAAATCGGCGCCAAAATGGGCGTAACCCGTGAGCGTATCCGCCAGATCGAAGCCAAAGCTTTGCGCAAATTGCACTATTATGGGCAGCGCAAGCGCTTAGACGAGTATCTTCACGACGATGCCTGATCCCCGTCGGCAGCGGTTGGATCTGCTGTTGGTAGAAGCGGGCCTTTTCCCCACACGGGAAAAGGCCCGCGCTGCCATCATGGCGGGTTTGGTGCGCAAAGGAACACAAATTCTTGATAAGGCAGGTCTGGCCTTATCTGGGCTGGATCAAATCACGGTGATTCAAAATGATTGCCCCTATGTCAGCCGTGGCGGACTGAAACTTGCGGGCGCCCTTGAGACCTTTCAACTCTCAGTGCAAGGGCGGATCTGTTTGGATATTGGGGCCTCAACCGGAGGCTTTACCGACTGTTTGCTGCAAAAAGGTGCTCAGCGTGTCTATGCGGTGGATGTGGGCTATGGACAATTGGATTGGAAAATTCGCAACGATCCCCGTGTCATTTGTCGTGAAAAGGTCAATGCCCGCTATCTCAAACCCGAAGATTTATACGCCGAAGATGCCGAAAAGGCCTCTTTGGCCGTGATGGATGTTTCGTTTATTTCACTGCTCAAGATTTTGCCTGCTTTGCGGGAGCTGCTCGCCCCAGAGGGGCTTTTACTCAGTTTGATCAAGCCCCAGTTTGAAGCGGCTCCTTCGCAAAACCGCAAGGGCATTGTGCATTCACCCGATGTGCATTTTGAAGTGCTTGAAAATATTCAGAAGGGCAGTGCCGCAGAAGGTTTTTATCTGCACGATCTGAGCGTTTCTCCTGTTTTGGGGAAGGGTGGCAACCGTGAGTTTTTGGGTGTATTTTATAGGTACGAACCTGTAAACGCACTCAAACCTGAACTCTTTTGGAAAGCCATACATGAAGAACTTACCTGAACACGAATCGATTCAACTTCCTCTTTTACAAACAAAATTAGGCATCCCAGCTCTTCAATTGGATCCCCAGTTGGTACGACAGGCTTTGACCCATAAATCGGTTCAGACCGATCGCGGCCAAGAAGAGGCTGTTCACAATGAGCGCCTTGAATATCTGGGCGATGCCATGATCAAGGCCAGTATTACAGAGTGGCTTTTTCGCAGTTTTCCGCTTGCTTCTGAAGGGCAAATGAGTCAGGTGCGCAGCTATGTGGTTTCAGACAGTGCGCTCTGTAAAGCCGCAACCCGCATAGGTTTGGATACGCATATTGTTCTGGGGGCAACCGAAAGAATGGCTGGGGGAATCCGTGAATCGATTTTGGCGAATGTTTTTGAAGCCCTCTGTGGCGCAGTCTTTCTGTGTACGGATTTAAAAACAACCGCTGGCATGATTCTCAATCTGGTCAGGCCTGAATTGGCCATGGCGGTTCAGGGAGAAGCCGACGAGGTTTTAAACTATAAGGCAATGTTTCAGGAATATGCCCAGGCAGAATACAAGCTCTTACCAGAGTATAGGGTTTTGGCTGAAGAAGGCCCCGACCATGACCGCGTTTTTACCATGCAAGTAACACTGAATGAGCAGATCATGGGCCAAGGCCAGGGGCGCTCCAAGAAAAAAGCTGAACAGGAATGTGCGCGTGCTGCACTTCAGGCATTGGGCCGCCTGGAAAGCCACAGCGCCGCTTTGCCCGGATTTACGCCAGAAATTGAAGCTTTTTTGCAACCGCTGGCTGCCGAGCCCACTCAACAGCCGCTTCCTTTGCCTGCTTCGCAACGCCGTGCTTTGCTGGCTCCCTCTATTCTTTCTGCTGATTTTTCAGATTTGGCCAAGGCTTTGCGTGATATTGAGGCCGGAGGCGCCGATTGGGTGCATCTGGATGTGATGGACGGACATTTTGTGCCCAATTTAACCTTGGGCCCTCCTGTGATTCAGAGCTTGCGACCGCTGACAAAAATGTGTTTTGACGCGCATTTGATGATTTCTGAACCTGAGAAATATATTGAATCCTATGCCAAAGCTGGCTGTGATCGGATTACGGTTCATGCTGAAGCGTGTGTTCATCTGGATCGGGTGATTTCTCAAATTGAAGAAGCAGGGGCTCTACCAGGGGTGGCCTTGAACCCAGCCACGCCTGTTTCTGTCTTGGAGCATGTTTTGGAGCGCCTGAAATTGGTTTTGGTCATGTCGGTCAATCCTGGATTTGGGGGACAAAGCTTTATTCCCCAGGCTTTGGTTAAATTGCGCAGTCTGCGCCAGATGGCTGAGGCGCGTGGTTTAAACGATTTGCGTTTGCAGGTGGATGGGGGCATTCACTTTAAAACCTTGCCTTTGGTTCTGGAGGCTGGTGCCGATGTCATGGTGATCGGCTCTGCGATTTATAACCAGAAAAATGTGCCTGAAATTACCCGTCAGTATCTTCAAGCCATGGCGTTGGCTCCCCAGGCTTAAACGCTCTCAGGATCCCGTTTTTTAGATCAGAAAGGCAATTCTGTGGCTTTACTCTTTTTTCATGTGAGCTTAACCTAAGGCTAAGAAAGTTTCCTGCTTTGCGCTGCGATAAGTAAAACATCGAAGCGTTATTTATGGAGGAAAGGTCCCATGCAAATCACGAACCCGACCGCTCTCAAGATTCAACAGTTCTTAGCTCCCGTTGAAAAGGCCGCCAATCAGGTGAATACTGCCATGTATGGCTCACCCACCATGGGCACAGATAGCTATGCCGCTACAACCGCCCCTGCCGCCCCCACCCAAAAAGTTCCCCTTTATCAGTTCTTTGACGACAATATGCGTCCTCCCAATCCCCTGGATTATAAGATCGCCAATCGTTTGAGCTGGGTCGGCATTACCGATTCCGAAAAATTCCTGAATGCTGCAGACACGCCTTTCAAACGTAAAATGATTTCTTACCTCGCCGGTGGTTTGTTCCTGAACAAACAAGATCGTCAGTATGTTGATTATCAAGTAGCTGCTTGGGCTGGCCAAGCCGATCTGATGCGTGTTCCCGGTGTGGATTTAACTACTGCCCGTCTGATGCAGACCAGTGGTGCCGGTGATGTACCTACCCTTTCTCGCTATACCGGTGGTTTTGGTTTGGACAAGGGTGCCTTCTATGCCGCCATGGCAGCCAATGCCGTTCAGTATGGTTATTGGATGCCCAACTTCACCAGCGTTTCTGCTGCGATTGATCGTTCAAAAACCGTTCCTCCCCAGGTTCGCTGGTACTAAAAATTAGTTTTTTCCCTCTTCCGTATAACGCATCCCCGCTTCGGCGGGGTTTTTTCTTGCGCAAATCAGGGTTTTCTAGACTGTGTTTTGAGCTGAATGAGAGGAGCGGTTTTTACCTTTTCAGATTTCAAATGGTTTTACATGATTTGAAGAGGAAAGGCCAAGCGCTCTAAGTACCTTGAGCCTTATGTTAGAATAGGGTACAAATTCTGCCGGGAGAATAATCGCATGTTGGGAAAATATGACGGAGTCAAACGCCTGGCCAAAGATCAGGTCAGCCGGGGCTATAGTTTTCATTCAGAAGCCTATGATGTTTTAGGCAAAGAAATTGAACTCAAACTGGATCCTATCATCCGCAAAGCGGAAGAATATGCCCAACGTGAAGGTCGTACCGAGGTTTTGGCTGGCGATGTGGTTAAAAGCGTTAATTTTAACAATGGTAAAAAGTCTCCTCGCATTTTGATTGCACATGTTACCGCTGGTGCGGGGCATCAGCGCGCTGCCGAAGCGATTGCCAAAGCCTTTCAAAATCTATATCCCGGCGCCAATGTGAAATTGGTGGATACCCTCGACTATATCAATAGCGTCTACAAAAAACTCTACAGCACTTCCTATTTGGCGCTTGTCAAGCATTCCCCACGGCTTTGGGGCTATATTTATGAACGCTATGATAAGGATGAAAAAGAGAAAATTGATGATAAACTTCGCCAGAGCATGGAGAGTCTTCAAGCCAGTGATTTTCGTGAGCTTTTAGATGATTTCTCTCCAGATGTTGTGATTTGTACTCATTTCTTGCCGATGGAGCTAATCTCTCGCTGGAAGAAAAAACGCAAGTCTTCTTTGCCGCTCTACGCTGTTGTAACTGACTTTGCCTTGCATGCCATGTGGATTGTTGAAGAGGTCAATGCCTATTTTGTCGCCAGTCAGGAAGTGGGGCGCGAATTGGAAACCCGTGGCGCAGGTGTGAGCAGTATTTATCAAACGGGGATTCCGGTTGACCCCATTTTTGCGACCTTGCCTTTGCAGTCTGAAATGCGTGAAAAACTGAACCTGAATAAGGATTTGCCCACCGTTCTCTTGATGGGGGGAGGCTATGGTGTGGGAGATTTGAACAGCTTGGTACGCTCTTTTCGTTCGGTCAGTACAGAAATGCAGCTTTTGGTGGTGGCGGGACGCAATGAGCAATTGCGGGATGAACTCAGCCAGATTGCCACCACACTGCCGATTTCATGCCGGGTCTATGGCTTTGTCACCAATGTGCATGAATTGATGCGGGCTTCTGATCTCGTGATTACCAAACCCGGTGGGCTTTCAAGTTCGGAAGCCCTGGCTGCGCAGTGTCCGCTGATGATTATCAATCCTATTCCAGGGCAAGAGCAGCGCAATAGCGATTATTTGCTGGAAAATGGTGCGGCCTGTATTTTGCATAATATTTCAGATGGGGCCTATTATGTTGAAAACCTCTTGAAAGATCAGGAGCGTTTGGCCTATATGACACAACAGGCCCGTAAGAACGGACGCAAAGATTCATCCATGGAAATTGCGCGTAAAGTTGTTGAATTGGCGCAATTGGAAGTCTGAATGTTTTATGATTGATAATCTTGACCAAATCAGGGAAGTGGCGCAAAAAGATACGTTTATTAATGAAATTACGGTTTTTGTAGATAACCTGATTGCACAGGACAAAACAAAAGCTCTGTATCTTCTCAAACAGCTTTTTTTTGCGCCTGAAATTCACCCTCGGGTGCGCTATATGTTGGCTCAGCGTTTGGGTAAAATGGGGCCTATACAGCTTTTTCAGCAATTGCTCAGTTATTTTATCCTGCGAAAATTTCCTGATACCCTGTCTCTGATTTCGGCGTTGCGGAGTTTTAACCAGCCCGAAGCCGTTCCTGCTTTGGTCGACTATTACCCGCATGCTTCTTACCGTGAACAGTTGGAAATCATTGAAACCCTGGCACAAGTTTCTGCACCAGAGACTGTCGAGTTTTTAAGCCAGATTTTTAATGACCAGATTGAATACGCAAACGCTCTTGAGCCGGAGCAAAGAGAAGAAATCAGACAAAATGCCAGTTCTGCGCTTAGTCGAAAAATTATGCGTTTTGATTCTCTGTGAGCAGGCAGCAAAAAGCCGCAGAGGCTGGTCGCATCTCTTATCCATGCTATAATAATCTGTTAAATCAAAGCTTAAGCAAGGACGCGTATTTCCACTGATGCTGGAGCAATTGAGACTATTTCTGGAACCGTTGCTAGAAAAATATGGCCTGTGGTTTGCCCTGGGCCTGTTTTTACTTGTCTTGGGACCAAGTTTGTTTATTTTCTTCTTGCGTTTACAACAGCGTCAGGGTTTAAACAGTCAATTACAAGACCTTTTGGATGCTTCGGGCCTGCTGATGAATCGTCTTCTGGCAACAGATGCTGGTTTGCGTAAATACCAAGAGCGGGTGGAAGCCTATACAGGTAAGACCTTGCAACAGGTTCAGCCGGTTGCTTCACAGATCAGTGAAGAATTGGCCAAAATTCACCGTTCACGGGTTCAGATCAAAGAATGGGAAGCGGCTCTGCCTGAGTTGGCGGCTGCTGAAGCCGAGCAGCAGTGGCAAAGTTTGGAAGCGCAGGCCACAGTACTTTTGGGAAGCTCAGAAAAAATAGATGCTTTCTTAAAACGTCTTTCAGAAGTTGAAGCTGCCTTGCAAAGTCAATTAACAGAAATTGGTAGACTTTTGCAGCCTTTTGTAAGCTCGCCGACTCAGGGCTCTCCTGTTTTGAACTTGCAGGAACGCCTGTCTAAGCTTGAGGCTTCACTGCCCGTTACCGATCCCCTGACCGATCTCGAAATAATCCGGCAGCTTTTGCAGGATGTAAACGCCTGGATCGCCACACAGCCAGTTCCTGAGGCTGAGCTTGTTGCTGAGACTGAGCTTGTTGCTGAGGCTGAGCTTGTTGCTGAGACTGAGCTTGTTGCTGAGGCTGAGCTTGTTGCTGAGACTGAGCTTGTTGCTGAGGCTGAGCTTGCCCCTGAGGCTGAGCTTGCCCCTGAGGCTGAGCTTGTTGCTGAGGCTGAGCTTGTTGCTGAGGCTGAGCTTGTTGCTGAGACTGAGCTTGTTGCTGAGACTGAGCTTGTTGCTGAGGCTGAGCTTGTTGCTGAGGCTGAGCTTGCCCCTGAGGCTGAGCTTGCACCTGAGGCTGAGCTTGCACCTGAGGCTGAGCTTGTTGCTGAGGCTGAGCTTGTTGCTGAGGTTGAGCTTGTTGCTGAGGCTGAGCTTGTTGCTGAGGCTGAGCTTATTGCTGAGACTGAGCTTGTTGCTGAGACTGAGCTTGTTGCTGAGGCTGAGCTTGCCCCTGAGGCTGAGCTTGTTGCTGAGGCTGAGCTTGTTGCTGAGGCTGATGCTGAAAGCATTGCTGCTTCTTTGTTCGCTGAGCCTGCCCCTGAAGCTATTTTTGCTGAATCTTCAGATCCTGCTGACGCCTTATTTTCTAAGACGACAACAGAGAGTGATTCAGTGGCTTTGCCTGTTGCGCCGGTTTCCGAAACGGTTCAAGAGTCTGTTGAAGCACAGGATTTACGAGCCCGGATGGTGATACGTCTGCAACGAGAACAAGTGCTTTTGTTTTCGCACCGCAGCCGCGTGATGCCTGCTTTGGAGGCTGCTTACCAGCAGCTCAGCCAGTCTTTTGCGCCCTTGCTTTGGGAAAAATATCAAAAAGCACAGGAGCGGGCAGAATACAAGGCGCAGGAGTCAGAATGGCTTTTAAAACTTGCAAATCGACTTTTGCATGAGCCTTTGGCTCCGTCTCACCGTGTTTTATTGAATTTACAGCGCTCAAATGATAAATGGAGCGAGATTTCTCATTTGCAGACGGGGCTTGAAACCTGTCTTGAGAAATTGGTTAAAGAAAAAGACAGAGCTCAACAGGACTGCGAGCAATTGCAGGCCATGTTGGGATTGCCCGAATGGGCTGAATATCGGGAAACCTCTGAGTTTCAAAAAGCTGAGCGGATGTTGGCGGCTGCTATTTCTCAATTGCAGACCGATCGTCCACTGGATTTAAAACCCGTTCTGAATGAATTGGCTTGGGTGGCCCGAGTAATGAATAGCTGGAAGAATACTTCCAATCCTGAAGAAGAATCAATGGTAGCTTTATAATGGCAAATCGTGACAAATTCATGCTTCTTTTCCTGATTATCCTGATTGGCGTGGCCTCTTGGATTATTGCCACAAAACCCATCAAACAGGGTTTGGATATTCAGGGCGGCATTCATCTGGTGGTTGAAGCCAAGGATGTCAAAGAAAAAATTGTAGACAATAAGGTGGTTGAATCTGCCGTCAAAGTCAATCCTGAAGTGATGTTGGCGGCAATTGCCGTTGTGCGCCAGCGTGTCGATGGATTGGGGGTTGCTGAACCCATGATTCAGCTCAAAGGGGAGCGTCAGATCATTGTTGAGCTCCCAGGTATTAAAGATCCGCAGGATGCGGTCAAGTTGATTGGTGAAACCGCAAAATTGGATTTCCGTCGCCAAGACCCCAAAGACCCCAGCAAATGGGTGGAGACAGGGGTTTACGGCAAGATGCTCAAAGATGCCCGTGCCAATCTGCGTGGGGCCAGTGACTGGATCATTGAATTTGAATTCAATAAAGAAGGCGCGCAAAAGTTTGGCGATCTGACCACCGAACTGGTAGGACAACCGCTGGGTATTTTTCTGGACAATAAATTGGTTTCGTCTCCACGCGTCAACAGTCCCATCACCGGAGGCTCGGGTCTGATCGAAGGGGGCTTTACCGCCGAAGACGCCAAGAAGCTCGCGATTCAGCTCAAGGCGGGTCAATTGCCTGTTCCTCTCGAAATGGTTGAAAACCGTACCGTGGGGCCCACCCTTGGGCAAGAAGCTGTTGAAAAGAGCTTCTTTGCGGGCATGGCCGGACTTTTCGTCGTGGTCATTTTTATGATTTGGTTTTACCGAATTCCGGGTGCCGTTGCTGATATTGCCTTGGTTTTCTACTCTCTTTTGAACTTGGCAATCTTTAAACTGATTCCTGTTACTTTGACGGTTCCAGGGATTGCGGGTTTTATTCTCAGTATTGGGATGGCGGTGGATGCCAATATTCTGATCTTTGAGCGTACGAAAGAAGAGTTGCGCATGGGGAAATCGATTTTCAATGCGGTTGAGTCGGGTTTCCAACGTGCTTTTTCTTCGATTTTTGACTCCAATACCACGACCTTGATCAGTTGTGCTGTTTTGTATTATTTCGGTACGGGTTTGATTCGTGGTTTTGCCGTTACCTTGGCGATTGGGGTGATTATCAGTATGTTTACTGCGATTACGGTTTCCCGCACCCTGATGCGGATTGTGGTTCGCTTCAAAAAAATGAGAAATCCGTTGCTTTATGGGGTTAAGCCCATGCGTAAGCAGCAGACTGGAGCCTGATGGGATGCTCCCCCTATTTGCCTCGCCTGAGCAGCGTGTTCGCGCCCGGATTGCGCAATGTTTGCACGAAATGGTGGATATTGATACAGTCCTGATGGAAGACGATAATTACCGTTTAATCCGGGGCTCGGCGGTGCTTTACCTGAGCATTGCGCCTTGGGGGGCTCGGGAAGTGTTGGTTCGCTGCACTTCCTATGTGGTAGTGGGAGCAACGATTGATGCTGAACTCATGGCTTTTTTACTGGAATCCAATTCCCGTGTTACTTTTGGTGCCTTTTCGGTGGATGAGGATCAGGATATTCTGTTTGAATATGCCCTGATTGCAACCCATGCCAATAAGTATGAGCTGAAAGAGGCGATTAAGGCAGTGGCCAAAGCGGTTGATGATTATGATAATAAAATTATCAACCGCTGGGGTGGCGAAACCAGCTATAAGGTGCTCTTTGGTGTAGATGCCGATTGAATCCTGCCTCTTTTAAAATTTACACTCAATCTCTTGATATCCAGGATCAGAGGCGTTATACTTCCAGTATTAATACTCTTTTAATAAATTTAATTAATATTTTGTAATATTGTAGTTTGGGTTTGAGTTGTTTCCTATGGGCCCTGAAAGATTTGGGCGATCTCTTAAAACAACTGCAATATTAAGAGAATATAGATACAAGGATATTTATTCTTTGAAAAGCGCAAAAGTTTTGGTGATAGATGATGAGCCTTCAATAACCAGCAGTATTAAGTACGGTCTGGAAAAAGAAGGTTATGTGGTTGTTACTGCAGACAATGGCACAGATGGCTGTGAATTGGCCCGTACTGAAAAACCAGATATCGTCGTATTGGATGTTATGCTCCCAGGCTTGGACGGATATGAGGTTTGCCGTATGATTCGTTCTGAATTGCCTGTGCCGATTATTATGCTGACTGCCAAAGGCGAGGAAATCGACAAAGTCGTAGGCTTGGAAGTCGGAGCTGACGAATATGTTACCAAACCCTTCAGCTTGCGCGAACTCCAAGCGCGGATCAAAGCTTTGCTGAGATTGGTTGCCCGTCATAAAAACACCAAAATGGTAGAACCCGATCGGATTGAAGTGGGAGAATTGGTGATTGATTTAAAACGCCATGAAGTCTTTTTAGATACCAAAAAAATCAATCTGACCCTGAAAGAATTTGAACTTTTGAAACTTTTGGCGCTGAATGCCAATAAAGTACTTTCCCGTGAATATCTGATTGAACAGGTTTGGGGTTATGATTTTACGGGAGAAGGTCGTACCGTGGACGTACATATCCATTGGTTGCGTGAAAAAATTGAAAAAGATCCGGAAAATCCGGTTCGTATTCAGACGGTGAGAGGCGTAGGCTATCGCTTTGAACGCCGTATCGGAAAACACGCAGACTAACCTTATGTCTGATTCTTCAGCCCAACTCACTGAATCCTCACCTTTTCTGCGCTTAAGTCTGTCCATTTTTTGGCAGGTTTTTGTGGCTTTGCTGCTTTTGATTACAGGCAGTCTTATCTTAGGAAGCCGTTTTCCTCATTTTGCCCCTTTTTGGAATATCTTGATGGGTTTGGTGGTGATCGGTCTGCTTTTTCAGGGCTTACAACGCCAAAGGCTGGTTTTAGAAAGTGTGGCTGATTCTCTGCGGGCTTTGGCACATGCCGATAACTTTCAGTTGCCTGCTGTTTTAGCGCGTTCAGAATTTTCGACTTTAAAAGAAGATCTTGAAAGTATTTCTGACTCTTTGCTTACACCTCAGCGGGCTTCTGCGAACACGGCCATGGTGCCTGTCGATTTAGAAAAAAATGAGCTCGAATCAATTATCCATTGTATGAACGATGGTCTGATTATTTATGACCGTGATCTGAATGTGATTCTCTTGAATCCAGCCTTGGCTGAGATGTTGATTCCCAGCAATCCTGCCGCAACCGGACGCTTGATTCAGAATCCAGATGATAAGCTTTTATTTGAGCGCACCGTAGACCCTGCGACCATGAAAAAGATTCACAAGGCCATGACAGAAGAACCTCTTTTGCCACGCTGTGATTTGATCGAACTCAAAAATCCTGTTCAGTTTTTGAAACGGTATTCTTCTCCCCTGTATAACCGTTTTCATGAGCAGATTGGTCATGTGATTATTTATCACGATATTACCAAAGAAGTGCAGTCTGAAAAGGTGCGTTCTGAGTTTATTACCAATGCCTCGCATGAGTTAAGAACGCCTGTTGCCTCCATGAAACTTTTGCTTGAGTCATTGATGGTGGGAGCCAAAGATGATCCCAAGGTGCGTGATGAGTTTTTAAATAATCTCTTGCGGGAAGCGGATCGGATGCATGTTTTGGTCAATGATCTGCTTGACCTTTCTCGTTTGGAAGGCGCCCATGAAAAATTAAGGGTGACCGATATTGATCTGCGCAAAGTCGTACACGACGCAATTCAGACCGTAACCCCCCTGGCCCAGAAAAAAGGCATTGTACTGCGCGAAAATCTTGAAGAGGATTTGCATACCATTCTGGCCGACCAATTGCGTTTGTCGCAGGTCTTGGTGAATCTTGTCAATAATGCTGTGAAGTTTACTCCCAATGGAGGTGAAATTCGCGTCATTGCCCGCCGCTTGAATGAAAAGAACGTGGAATTTAAGGTGCAGGATACAGGTATTGGGATTCCTGAAGAAGATATTCCCTATATCTTTGACCGTTTTTATCGGGTCGAACAGAATCGCCAGCGGCGTCATAATTCAGGTGGTACAGGCCTGGGGCTCACGATCACGAAACAGGTGGTTGAAATGCATGGGGGCAAAATCCATTGCAGCAGCAGTTCCAAGGGCACGACCTTTACCTTCACCATTCCGCAGAAACAAGTGGCTGTTCAACAGGTATAGTCTAACTGGAAGCCTGTTTGTGCTAGAAAGCGCACAATCGAATGACGCGTAAAGGTACGATAGCGCAGCTCCTCTTTCAAACACGTGCTCAAACGCTGCCACAGTGGGCGATCTCCGCTGACTTCTAAAACAAGGACCTCAGCCTGCTGAAAAACACGAAGCCTTTCGCTTGGGGCTTTTTCAGCCTGAAATACAATTTGAATCGTGATGGTTTTTTGATGGCCGTCTTCGCCCCAGAGGCTTTGCTGTTCACGGGCCTCTCCCTGATTGATCAGCAGGCGGGCCAGACGTGGAAAGGCGCCTTTTTCACCGGCGGGATAGAGAACCAAGTTTTGGAGGGCCATGCTGTTTACCTCAACTGCGCTTTCAGACTGTATCGGTATAAAAACAGAGGGGCTTAAATCGTGAAGGTTTAGCCGTGAAGCTTCTGCAGACTGGAGGCCAAATCCATCGTGATGGCCACGCCCCAATGCAGAAGCGCGCCCCCCCAAATCGAGCGGTTTTTCCAGGAAAGATAGCCCAGTGCCAAGCCTGCAAAAATGGCACCGATGGCTTCGCCCGCCGGTTTAGAAAAATGTACCATGCAATAGGGTACTGCACTGATCAGAATGGCATAGGGGCCCAGGCGTTGGGCCGGACCAAAAAGCAAAAAGCCGCGAAAAAAGAACTCAACGGCGATAAAATGCATGCCATAGGCCAGTTCCCAGAGCAGGAAACCGCCAATACTGGCCGAAGCATAGGAGAAGAAAGGGTAGTACGACTTAAAGTGGGGATTGAAGGATGCCAGAACAATCACGGGAACCATGACACTTAAAAGAATCAGATAAGGCCAGCCATGTTTGTGAAGGCCATTCCAAGCCAAACCATAGTCTCGCAGTTTTTCGCGGAAAACGAATTTGATCAAAAAGGCCGGCAGAATCAGATAAAAGAGCACAATCAAACCGCACCAACTCAGAGACTGGGGAATTTGTTCGGGAATGCGGCTGCCCAACCAGCGCAAAGAGGCCAAATAAAACTGTCCTGTTAAAAGCAATGCGGCAACGATATAGATTAAAAAGGGTTTGCGCTCCACTTGCCCTCGCAAAAATTGAAAATCTTCACGGTAGGAAGTTTCGGGGGTAATCGGTGAAAGTGGGTGAGGGGCTGACATGGGCTTCTCCAAATGGTATGCATTGCTGGTTCAGTATAGCATTCTCCCCCTCAGGCTTTTGAGCGCCAGGCAGAACCCAATCTGAGGTAAAGAAAATGTTTGAGCAAGATTAACAATAGTTTATCTTAGATGGGAACCTAGAGACTCTTCGTTGCGTCCCTCTTTTTTTGGGTACAATGATGTAGCACGCAGGAGAGAATATTATGAAGAAAAATGAAAATTCCCCATCTGATCCTTTGAAGAAGATGGGAAGAAAGAAACTGCGCCATTTAGCGCGCAAACACAAAATTAAAAACCCCCATTTGAAATCTCCTGCTGCGCTCCGGCGTGCGATTCGTCGCGCAGAAGCGCGGGAACAAGGCGTTGAAATCAAGCAAAAACCTTCATCTAAAACCCAGGCTGAACTGGCAGATGAGCGTCGGCAAGCCGAGTTAAAGGCCTATCAGGAGCACCGCTTCCGCTATCTGTATGCGCCTTCGCGTTTTGCGCATACCGGAACCCATGAAGAATATTTGCTTGAAAAAGACGAAGAACTGAATCTACCCGATTTTTACACTGAAAATGAAATTAAAATTCTGCCTGTTGATCCTTGGCAATACTATCTTTACTGGGATTTTGATACGGCGACTCTGGAAAAGGTCAAGCAGTATCTGGCTTGGGAAGAGACTTTTGTACTGCGTTCCTATGATGTGACCAGTATTGCCTTTGATGGTTCTAATGCGCATTCCAGTTGGGATGCCATTTGTCATCCCTTGATTCGGGAGTGGTATATCAACAGCCCGGTACACGATCGCCATGTCTGTGTGGAACTGGGCGTGATGCTGGAGGATGGGTTTGTGCCGCTCTTGCGCTCGAATACCGTCTATATCGCGCCCGCTGGAGTGTCTCCGATTCGCAGGGATCTTTTTGCCAAGTTTATCCCTCAACCGTCAGCACCGGCTGTGATTGCTGTGCCGCCCGTCCGTCCCCAAATTGCGGCCCGCCCCATGGCTCCCCAAATGGCTGAAGCTTTTTTCCAACCCTTTACCCCCACACCTGTGCTCTTGCATCCCCGTCCTGAGCCCAAACGCATGCTTGACTTTGCAACGGCTCCCCGTTTTATTCCCGAGAATTTGATGCCTCCGTCTGAGCCTGCACGGCCTGTTCCCGCTCCGGTTCAGCCTGTTCAGGCCCCTGTGACCTGGCCTGTTTCCGAACCGAGTACGCCTGCCGCTGAGCCTGTTTTGGTGCCTGAAACCGTTTGGCAGAGTCGTGAAGCCCGTTGGTCTGAAGCTGAGGATGCCGAGGCCGCACGTGCGGCTGGGCGTGAAAGTATCCGCCAGTCGTTGGGGGTTCCTGAAGGGACTGAAATTCGCTGGTTCAGCGAGTTGCCAGCGGAGCTTTCGCCGATTATTTTTGAACAATGGATTACCGACCCTTACGACCAGGCGATGTTTGTCTCTTATTCGATTTGGCCCTGGGAAATGACCGAATATCTGCCCTTGGGAGCCAGTGACTGGACGCTGCGGAAATTCTTAGGCGCAAGCCTCTTCAGTTGGTTTACACCGGGCGGCAGTGAGCGCATGCTGCGCTGGCAGCAATTCCCTGGCGCGAGTGAGGGCAGCCGGTGGCTGCGTCCGGTGGGTGCCAGTGAGCGTTCCTGGTCGGGTTCTCTGCAGCCGCCTGCGGCCCGTGAGGGCAGTGCTTGGCATGCCTGGCCCCAACGCCCCCTCAATTACAGTGGCAGGGGGTTGTTTGCATGAGCATTCTGGGCTACCACGCCATGGTGCTGCACGCGCACCTTCCCTATGTGCGGCATCCTGAATACGATTATTTTCTTGAAGAACATTGGCTCTATGAAGCGATTACTGAAACCTATGTGCCGCTTTTGGTCATGTATGAGAACCTGGTCAATGAGGGCATTGATTTTCGTCTGACCATGACCATGACGCCCTCGTTGCTGGCGATGTTGGCAGATCCTCTGCTGCAGCAACGCTATCTGGTCTATATTGGGCGTTTGGTGGAACTTGCTGAAAAAGAAGTCTTCCGCACCCAGGGAGATCCGCATTTTGAGCCTTTGGCCCGTTATTATGAACAACGTTTCAAAGCCACTCTGCATCTCTTTCAAAACACCTATAAATGCAATCTGGTGGAAGGTTTTAAACGCTTTCAGGATTTAGGCAATCTTGAAATTGTGACCTGTACTGCCACGCATGGCTTTTTACCCTTGTTTCAAATGTATCCTGAGGCCGTTCAGGCCCAGGTGCAGGTAGCTGCTCAGAGTTATAAAAGCCATTTTGGCAGGGGGCCACGTGGGATTTGGCTGGCAGAATGTGGTTATTACCCAGGTGCTGATCGCTTTGTGAAACAGGCGGGTATTGATTTCTTTTTTACCGATACCCATGGGATTGTCAATGCCACGCCCCGCCCCCGGTTTGGTGCCTATGCTCCGATCTTCTGTCCTGACAGTGGTACTGCGGTTTTCTGCCGTGACCGTGAGTCTTCAGAGCAGGTCTGGAGCTCTGAACAGGGCTATCCAGGGGATTATTATTACCGTGAATACTACCGCGATATTGGTTATGACCTGGATTTTGACTATATCAAAGACTATGTGCAGCCCGACGGCACGCGTAAAAATACAGGCATCAAGTATTACCGCGTCACAGGCAAAACCGATAAAAAACAGCCTTATGACGTGGCCATGGCCCGTCAAAGAGCCGACTCTCATGCGGGGCACTTTGTCGGCTGCCGGGCTGAACAGATTACCAAACTGGCCCATCTCTTCGAAGGGCACCGTCCCTTGGTACTTTCACCCTATGATGCTGAACTCTATGGGCACTGGTGGTTTGAAGGCCCCGAATTTCTCAACCGCGTGATTCGCAAAGCCTATTACAACCAGAATGTCTATAAAATGACAACGCCCTATGAATATCTGCTCGAAAATCCCAGCCAGCAGATTGCTCAGCCTTCGGCCTCAAGTTGGGGAGCCAATGGCTATAACAGCTTCTGGCTGAATCCTACCAATGATAAAATCTACCGCCATTTGCACAAGGCCACTGAACGCATGATCGAGATGGCCTATCGTTATCAGGCGCCCCACCCTTTACAGGAGCGCGCTTTGAACCAGGCTGCACGTGAATTGTTGCTGGCCCAAAGCTCGGATTGGCCTTTTATTATGAAGACCGGCACGATGGTGGAATATGCGGTGAAGCGGGTGAAAACCCATTTACATCGCTTCAACGAACTCTATCAGGCCATTCATTCTGAAGCGATCAATGCGGCCTGGCTGACCAAGGTTGAATACCTCGATAATATCTTCCCTGAAGTCGATTACCGGGTTTACCAACTGAAGTCTTATTGAGTAAGGGTCTGTAAATAGGCCCAAAGCGCTTTGATTTCGGTTTCCGTGTATTTGGCTGTCAGTGCCACAGGCATGGGGGCCTGAAGTTTTTGTCCCTGTGGGTTGAGACCCTCTTTCATGGCTTTGGTGAAGTCAACTTCTTTCCAACTGCCCAGACCCGTCTGAGTCAGATCTTTGGCTGGGGGCCAATCGGGAGGCCCTCCCGGAATCGGCCCCCCTTTCAAATCGGCGTGGTGACAGCCAATACAGGCTGTTTCAGCCAGATATTTTCCAAATTCAGCATTGGCCGCTTCTATGGGTTTCTTGTGAAAGGGAGCCTGATGGTTGATGACCTCTGCGGGCAGCAGGGGCGCTTTGCCTGTGGCCAAAAGCATAGAGGCGACAGGGCCCAGTTTCTGAGCCTGGTTGGCTTTCTCGACGGCTTTGATGCTGCGCAGATAGGCGACAACACTGGCCAGATCAGATTCACTTAGATACTGATAATCATGGGAGGGCATTAAAACCAGAGCTTGATTTTGTTTGCCAATGCCATGATGAATCGCTCTGGCAATTTCTCCATCGCTCCAGTCTTTCAGGGCTGCTGGGGTAATATTACTTGCATAAATTCGTCCCATGGCAGGGTTGTCCATGACCGCTTTTCCTGCTAAATCGGCCCCATGGCAATCTACACAGCCATTGCGAACCTGTACAATCCGTTCGCCCAAGGCCAAATCGATTTGGGCCTGTTTTGAAAAGGCAATCGGCTCAATCGGATAAGCTTTGCTGAGACGGCCTTGGGTATTCAATGAAATCCAGCCAGCGCCTGCGGCAATGGCGATCACGGGGATGGAAAAAACAAGCGCAGTCCATTTGAGAATTTTATTCACAGGTTTAACCTCATCCTTGCAGGGTGGAGATATTTTAACCCATTTAACAAAAAAAAGCACGTACTCTTAAAGTGACGAAAAAATGAAAAACTGGAGTGAACAGTGAGTTTCACTCCAGTTTGAAATCAGAAAGAGCAGAGATTTAATGTTTTACGGCAAAATTAGAACCGATGGCTCCACCAATGGCACCCGTTACGCCAAAGGCCAAAGCTGCGACTTTCATGGCGGCTCCAGGATTCATGCCTGATTTGCTAAGCGCAAGGCCGGTCAACGCTGCGCCAGCCAAAGCTGCCGCTCCCCCGCCATAAAGTGCGCCTTTGAGTTTGCTATCAGTGGTGCTTGCAGCCACTGCGCCGCCGACCAAACCACCCACTGCACCTGCTGCTGCAATGCCGAGGCCTGCCATTGCAGCACCAATGCCGCCCGTGCCAGAGCCTGCATGTTTAATCATATAAATGCCAACGGGAACTGTCGGCAGAGCAACTGCCAGTGCACCAGCGCCTGCGCCTTTGAGACCTGCTTTGATATTGCTGGTATTGATTGAAATATTGATGCTGTCTTTGCTTGCTTCAGGAGCTGCCTGAACGGGCGCTTGGGCAGGTGTTTCTGTTTTGGGGGCTTGGGGAGCTGCTTGGGGCAGAAGGGTTTGGTTGGGGTTGATGGTGGTAATGCTCATTTGAAGAATCCTCTTTACGCTTTTTGATGATTTTGCAGTATTTACTGCTGATGATTAGATTATGGGTTGAAGGGGGAGCTTTCTTGTCTATTTTTTTGAACTTTAAATAAGACTTAGTCTTGTCTTATAGTTTATTTAGACTTGAAAGTAGATTTCTATTTAATTATTTTAGTTTTTGTGCTTTTTTGAGCAAAGAGGACTCATTTTGCCTGAATTAAACCTCTAGAATTCTGGCTGAGCTTTGTGGTTTGAGAGGGGCGGTTCAGAGATTGGGCTTAATTTTTCGCTTATTTGAGGGCTGTGTCAATCTGGATTTTCAAGCTGGATGGGAAATTGTCTGCGCTGCAGCAGCGCTTGATTTTGCTTTTCCAAATAGGTTTTTGCTTGGGCTGCTTGCTCAGCGCTTTGGTTTTGTTCAGCGAATTTTTTTTCCTGTTTGAGTTGAGAAATGCTTGATTCTACCACCTGGCGCAAGGTGATACTGAGAAGCCAAATATTGGATGGGGAATCTGGGCCAGAAGGCGTATAGGAACTCATATAGGCATAGCGTTTACCCAGAAAAAAATCTTTGCGGGTAGGAAATTTCAGGCGTTTGGGGTTTGGCCCGGAAAGTTTGCCATCATATAATTTCGAGCCTGAATAAATCAGGCGGGATTTTTGAAAGTCAGTCGCGATTTCTTCACCGTACATCAAGCTCAGCAGCCGAAGTGTGGTGGGGTTTTCGCGATCAAAAAGATTGAGGCTGTCGGGTGCTTGGGGCGGGACGTGCAGATAGATATTTTCGCCCATGACCAAGCCCTGGGCGTTGAACCAGGTTTCGAAAATGATCATGCGGCCCGCGCTCAGCGGTCGACCGACGCCCCATACCCCAGGTCGCTCAGGATCGGGATAGGGGCTTTGTTCAAGTAAAAAGGTGTGCTTTGTGAGCCATTGACGTACCGTCTGCTGGTTTTGGCCGGGTAAAGCCTGAGCCGGTATGCAAAATAAATTCAAGAGAGCGAAACTGCAGAGCAGCAGTTCTTGCAGCCTTTTCATGGGGCTTGAACAGGGGCTCGCCCAATACTGTCGTAATAAAAACCTTGGGCCTGAAGTTTGCCAGGATCAAAGATATTTCGGCCATCAATGATAATCGCCTGTTTCATCAAGGTTTTTAACTGGGGCAGATTGAGATAGCGGAATTCAGGCCATTCGGTGATAAACAGGGCGGCATCGGCCCCTTCGCAGGCCTGATAGGCGTCTGCTGCATAATGGATCTGAGCCCCTAAGCGCTCTTTGACATGGGGCATGGCCACTGGATCATAGGCTCGAATCTGCGCGCCTTGGGCCAGCAAGGCTTCTATAATATACAGCGAAGGCGCTTCGCGAATATCATCGGTATGGGGTTTAAACGAGAGTCCCATCAGGGCAATTTCTTTGCCGTTCAGATTGCCAAGGGCGTTTTTGACTTTTTCAATAAAATGCTGGCGTTGCCGCAGGTTGATCTCCTGAACGGCTTTGAGCAGTGAAAAATCGTAACCATGCTCTTCGACGATATGAATAAAACCAGAAAGGTCTTTGGGGAAGCAGCTGCCGCCAAAACCAATCCCTGCACGCAAAAACTGTGAACCAATCCGTTTGTCCAAACCCATGCCGCGCGTGACCTTGCTGATATCCGCGCCTGTGCGCTCGCAGATCGTCGCCAAGGCGTTGGTAAAGGAAATCTTCATGGCCAGAAAGGCGTTGCTGGCATGTTTGATCAATTCTGCGCTGTTAATATCCGTGATCAACATGGGGGCATTCAAGGGGGCGTAGAGTTGAACCAGAAGGGAGGCGGCTCGTTCGCTGTTGACACCCAGCACCACCCGATCCGGTTGCATAAAATCCTGAAGGGCACTGCCTTCGGCCAGAAATTCAGGGTTGGAAGCCAAATCAAATTCAAGCGAGCGCTGAACAAGGTGTTTGCGTGCCAAGGCTTCCATCGATTCTGCTGTGCGGACTGGAACCGTGCTTTTTTCGACGATCAGTTTATAGCTTTGCATATTGCCGGCGATTTCTTTGATCACGCGTTCCATGACCGAAAGATCGACACTGCCATCGGGGAGAGAGGGAGTGCCCACGCAGATAAAGAGAATATCTGCAAAATGCACACCATCGGCAATTTCTGAACTGAATTTTAAACGCCCTTCGGCAACATTGGCCTGCAGCAGCTCTTCCAAACCCGGTTCGTAAATGGGCACCTGACCTGCCTGCAGGGCTTGAATTTTGGCGAGATGATTGTCAATACAGAGTACCTCATGGCCCAACTCTGCCAGACAGGTGCCCGTGACCAGCCCCACGTAGCCTGAACCAATGATTGCAATTTTCATGTGAATCTTTTCCGAAAATCTTCAAGGCTTAATTCCAGGCCTTCACGTAGACCCACTTCAGGCTGCCAGCCAATTCGGCTTTGAATTTTGCTAATATCGGGTCTGCGGCGTTCGGGATCATCCTGGCGGGGAGAGGAAACCGTTTTTAAACGAATCGGAAGGCCTGCAATCTCACAGATCGTGGTGGCCAAGGTTTCGATCGTGAACTCTTGGGGGTTGCCCAGATTAAAAATTTCAGCTTCGGTGTCTGGGGATTCCATCAGGCCCTGCAAACCCCTTGCCAGATCTTCGACATAGCAAAAACTCCGTGTCTGTTGCCCTCCGCCATGCAAGACCAGGGCCTCTCCTTTGAGGGCTTGGTACAGGAATTCGGGGACGACCCGCCCATCATTGGCCATGCCTGGGCCATAGGTATTAAAGACCCGTGCAATGGTATAGGCCACGCCGTGTTGGTGTGCGTAATTGACAATCAAAGCTTCTCCGAAGCGTTTGCTTTCATCATAGCAACTGCGTGCGCCTACGGGATTGACGTGACCCCAATAGTTTTCAGTCTGGGGGTGAACGGCAGGATTGCCATAGACTTCAGAGGTCGAGGTATAGAGGAGTTTTGCCCCTTTTGCGCGGGTCAAATCGAGCAGGTTCCAGGTGCCCTGGGAATTGACCTGCATGATTTCAAGTGGAAGGGTCTCGAAATCCACAGGGCTGGCGGGGGAAGCCAAATGGTAAATTTGCGAGAAATCTTCGGCAGATTGAAGCGGCAGGCAGATATCGTGCTCAATAAACGTAAAGGCCGGGTGTTTCGAGAGCCTGGCGATATTTTCACGTGAACCCGTGCTCAGATTGTCAAGCCCCCAAACCGCGTGGCCGGCCTGGAGCAAGCGCTGGCAGAGGGTAGAACCGATTAAGCCTGCGGCACCTGCCACCAATACCTTTGCCACGTGTTTACCACTCGCCGGTATTGGGCATTGAAAGCCAAGGCTCTGCCGGAGGCCGGGGATTGCCGGCCTGGAGCAGTTCGACAGAATGTCCGTCTGGCGATTTAATAAAGGCCATATACCCATCGCGGGGAGGGCGGTGAATCGTGACCCCTTGCGCTTCTAAGCGTGCACAGGTGGCATAGATATCGTCTACCTGAAAGGCCACATGGCCGAAAAACCGGCCAAGCGAATAGGGCTCTGTCTGATCCCAGTTCCAGGTCAGTTCGATCACGGGCTGATCTGGTGCGGGGCCTAAAAAGACCAGACTGAAGCGCCCTTTTTCATAGTCGCTGCGGCGAATTTCCTGGAGCCCCAGCTTATTCACGAAAAAATCAAGCGCCTGCTCCAGGTCGCGGACCCGGAGCATGGTGTGCAGATATTTCATCAGATCAACCCAGGGAACTCTTGATTGAACATGACTTCCAGGCGCTCTGGCAGATCGAGGTTCTCACGCAAATATTTGACAAAACCTGCAGCAATTTCACCATATTGTGTTTCGGGCATTTCAGTATGAAAATTAATCGCCAGATAGGGCTGCATATTGCGCTGCTCGTCAAAAAGCGCAACCATTTCATAGTGCTTGATGCCCGGATTGGCGCTCAGAAAACCTTGAACCGTGTTTGTAAAACCGGGCACATCTGACATATCAGCCAGACGAATCATAATGCTTTCGCCCTCTTCATAGGGCACATTGTGGGCGTAGCCTTCAAAGGGAACGGGAACGCCTTCAAACAGGCTTTTCAGCTCCATAATATTCAGTTCAATGGCGTTGTCTTGATAGGCATTGACCAGGGCGCCAATGACCTGTTCATTGTTGAGAATCAGCTGCATGGTATAGTAAAGGGCATTGCGGGCCGGCAGGGGGCAAACCTCTGCTTTGCCACTGTCTGCAAGCCACCCCTGTTCAGCTTGGGCTTTGCGTGCAAATTCAGCCCGGGTAAAGAGGGCGACATAAACGCCACCTTCGGGGTGTTGCAGCATATGGCTGCTGACGGCTGCTTCGGGGGCAGGAGCCGTTTCATGATCGGGAAGCCCCAATGAGCGTGCCAGAGAGAAGTAAAAGCCGCCTTCTGGAAGCAGATTGACCAAACCCTCCACGTCTTTTTTCAGGCCACGTTTGGCCACTGTCAGGGCGTCGGTCAGATCCTGGAAGGGGGTTTGAACTGTCATTGAAAAATCTCCTGTCTGGTTAAAAGCTCTGCTTAAGTCGGCTTTGGATTGCGGACTCTCAACAGTCTTCAGTATACCAGAGCGGCTCTGTGGGCAAGATTTTTAAGGCAGGGCAGAATAGATTTTCACTGAAATCGCAAGGGGTGCTCTGGCAAGCTTTTGCGATCAAGTTCTATACTTGTAATTGAGACAACTCATTTTCTCAGGAGTTTCGCTTTGCCTTTTTTAAAACCTACCAGTCAGATTACCTGGATCAATCCTCAGGAGAGTCCAAAGCCCTCTAAGGCTTCGACCGCTGAGTCGCATGAACAGATTTTGAAAAAGGCAGATACCTTTATTCAGGGCTCGGTGGCCACCACACAGAGAATTGAAGAAGCACTGGCCAATAATTCAGTTGAAACCATGCTGCAGCCGGTGACTTCTCAAACGCTCTTATTAACAGGCACCACCCGCCTATTTTGTGCAGGCCACAGTCAGCTTGAAGCCTTGGTCAAAGGTGAAAAAACACTGTCTGAGGCAACCGGGGCGTTTAGTAGTGAAGCGGTCACGAGTCTTTTGGCAGGTTGTGCGCTGACCTTGGGAAAAGAAACTTCTACTTTGGTACTGGGGCGTTTGGGGCTGCCCGAATCTGCCGTGATGAGCATTGGTCTGTTTGCAGGCCTGACCTCCGATCAGGCGACCCAATGGATCTTTGAGCGCCAGGGCGCCAAACAGCAGATAGAAACTTCAGTTACAGGTTTTGCTCGGAATATTTTGGGGCATTAAATTCAGTGGGTCCTTTTTTACCCACAGATTTGGTCTTTCCTGTTTGGGGAGATCTTCACACTTCGCTTCTGCTCAACTTCACGCTGCCTTCGTTGCTGGCGCCAGGCAATCTTCCCTTTTGGTCGGCTCAGACCCCTACCCGTTTAATTTTTTGGACTGTTTCAGAAGAGGCGGCTGTAATAGCCTCTGTTATCAATCAGTGGGAATGGCCTGTCAACTGTTCATTTTTATTTCGCCCTTTGCCAGCAGATCCCCTGGATAAACCGCTGGAAGTTCGTCATTATTACCGTTCCAGTCTGGCTTACCAGGCGGCGATTGCCGAGGCGCGAGAAGCTGGCCATGCCGTGATGCCTTTAACGCCCGACCTGATACTTTCGTCTGAGGCCTTGCATGGCTTGGCGGGCCTGCTTGAAGCTGAGCTGAGCGCTGTCTTTGCGCTCGGGTTGCGTTTGCATTATGAAACGGTCAGACCTCAGTTGCTTAAAAAAAAAGCAGGAAACCAACTGGTTTTAAGCGGATCTGAGTTGGTTCAGCTTCTGATTCAGCATATGCATGCCTATAACCGTGACTGTTTCTGGGATGCCGAGCAGTTTGCTCTTCAACCTGCTATGAGCGCAGACTGGTTGCCAGAGGGGGGATTTTGCGTGCAGGCCTTTCATTTGCATCCCCTTTATTTGCATCGTCCTTTGCCCTATCGTCTCAGTGAGCTTGAAAGTTATTTTCCAACTCTGGATGGATTGTATCTTCAGCAGTATGCGCGTTTTTCGACCGAAGGGCTTGAGATTGTTCAGGATCGTTCTGCGCTGGTGGTTTCTTTTGGCTTTGATGGGCATCCTGTTTATGAGGCGCAAAGGGCAAGCTCACTTGAACGTCAACGCTTGATTCACGCTTTTTCGCAGCATTATTGTGAACCCATCCACCGCTGGTTTTATGAGCATGCTCTGTATTTTCAACCATGAGAGGGGCTGCCTATTTTGAAAAAGCCTTGGATTTTTTTCAGCAGGGAGCCCTGGCACAGGCCAAGCAAACCTGCCGCTTGGGATTGGCTCAGGCACCCGCAAATTTTGAGGGCTGGCGGCTTTTGGCCCTGATTTATCAGCGGGGCGGGCAGTCTGAAGCTGCACTGACAGCTTTGCACCAGGCTTTGAGACTTGCGCCTGAAGCCGCTGTTCTGTATTGCGATTTGGGTCATTTTAGGGCGGAAAGCAAGGCGCCGGATCTAGCCCGCAGTGCGTATCGAAAGGCTTTGGTTTGCGATCCTGACTATTGGCTGGCCTGGTTGGGCTTGGGGCAGCTTGAGGCTGAATGGGGAACGGTGCAGGCTGCTTGGGGGGCCTGGTGGGAGGTCTTGCAGCGTGAACCTTTTCAGTATGAGGCGCTTTTGGGAATCTTGGAAATTTTGCGCAGACAAAAAAACTGGCAAGCAGCCGAGCAGATCGTTCAAAAAGCCTTGTCTGCTTCCTGTTTTAGCAAAGCACAGAGAGCCCGCCTGCTGACGCAGCAAGGGGTTCTCTGGCAGGATCAGGGGCTTTTTCAAGCCGCTTTAGGCGCCTTTGCGCAGGCGCGTGTGCTTCTACCTGAATTGGCAGATGCCTGCTTTGGTCAGGGAAGTGTTTTTCAGGAGCAGGGTGAACGAGAATTGGCCCGTGCCGCCTATCTTGAATGTCTGAAACTTCAGCCTTTGCACGCTGAAGCGCAGTTAAATCTGGGCTTGCTTGATCTTTCTGAGAGTAAATGGGAAAGCGGTTTTCAGCGTTTAGGCTGGCGAAAATTCACCCAGGGCTACCGGGGTGAAATTCTCCAACCCACTTGGCAGGGGGAAAGCTTGCGTGGCAAAACGCTTTTGGTTCAGGGAGAGTTGGGGCAGGGAGATATGCTGCTTTTTGCAAGATTTTTACGCCCCGCCCTTCACCTGGCGAAAAAGGTGTATTTTCGGGGTTCTGAGACTTTGCTTCCCTTGCTGGAAACGATGCCGGGTTTGGAAACGGTTTCCTTAGAGGCACCTCTGCCGGTCTATGACAAGGCCTGTCTTCTGCTTGATTTACCTGCTTTGCTGGGGTTGCGCCCTCTGGATTGCCCCCCTCCCTATCTGCAGGTCGAACCCCTGAACAGGGCTCCTTTGGAGGTGCCTTTTCGCGCGCGCGTGGGGTTTTGTTGGCATGGTCAACTGCCTGAACGGCAACCCTTGCCCACGGCACAGCGCATGGCGGCGCGTAAACAGATTCCCTTGGCGGCTTTCATACCCGTATTTCAGGCTTTGCCGGAACTGGCATTTTTCAGTCTGCAATGGCCAGAAGAACCTGAGCTTGCGCTTTACCCTGGGCTTTTTTCTCTGGCTGGAAGCTTTGAGAACTGGTTGGATACGGCACGTGCAATGGCCGCATTGGATCTGGTGATCAGTGCCGATACCGCCATTGCCCATTTGGCAGGGGCACTTGGGAAACCCGTTTTTTTACTTCTGCCTGAGCCAGCCTATTGGCTTTGGCCCGAACGGGGAAGTGATTTTGACTGGTATCCCCGGCTGCGGATTTTCAGGCAAAGTCTGGCGGGAGATTGGTCTGATCCGATGGCAGAACTGAGCATGGCTTTGCGTGAAGGGTTTGGTTTCTAAGCAAGCTGGCCCTGATCCTTGGGTATAATACTTCTAGCTCCTGACACAGAGGTTTATGGATTCTCAATGAAGATTTTTTCATCTTCTTCCCAGATTGTACAAATTGAACCGATTGACTTGCCGGGTCAGCTGATCAAAACACCTGCGTTGAATCAGGAGGCACAATTCACCGCAAGCCCTTCTGAGGCTTTGAAGGAAGTCAGCCCAGGGATTGCCCCCCAGGAAAAATTGGCTCTTTCAGAAGCTGGCAGCTCTGAAAAAGGGGAAGCCAGCCCCAATCTGCCCTTGGTTGAGAATCCAGTCAAGCCCAATTCTGGTAAAAACCCCCTTCAAGCCATGGTTCAGGGCGAAAAACCTGTGGTCAAGGCCACCACTGAAATAGTCGGGAATATCGTCAATCAGGTTGTGACAGGCGGTGCTGCGGAGCCTGTTCAGGTACCCGCAGAGGCCGCCGCTGCTGTGGATGCTTCCTTGGATACTCCTGCTCCCCAGGCTGTTCCCCCTGCCCCGAAACCCGTTCAAGTAGCCCCCGCAGAGCAGACGAAAAAGAAAGCGGCTGAAATGCCTGCAAAACCCGTAGAAGCGAAGACCTCTCCAGATGCAAAAGCTCCTGACGAGGGAAAACCCTCTGAAGAAGCAAAGAACACAGTACCCGAACAGCCTGCTGCTCCGGTGCATGAAGAGGTTCTAACACAGAGCGACGCGATCGTAAAAGGAACCCTGCTGACCTTGCAGGCCATCAAAAACAAAAGTCTTGCTGAACCTGAGCCTGTGCCTGTTGCCCCTCAGCCTCTCTTGAAGGGGATGGCGGTTTCTACGATTGTGCCGATGATATCTTCTGGCAAAGACAATCTTCAGGCCGTGATTTCGGGAGAAAAAACCGTGACCCAGGCTGTCGGTGCAGTCACCAGTGATGCGCTGGGAGCTGTGGTGATGAGCACTGCTTCAAATCTGGGGCAAAAACTTGCATCTTCAGCGGCAACGGCTATGGGCGCACCCGCAGGTACGGCCGAGGCGGCTGGAATGGTTGCCGCTTTTGCTTCTTCACGTTTGAGTACCCTCGCACTGGAAGGATCAGGAGCCAAAATTGTGGTGATGGATCAAACCACCAATTGGCTTGAAAAAAATATTATCGGTGGGCAACCCGCTGAAGCCACAAACATAGAGAACCCCACTCCTGAGCCTGCTGACCTTGCTCCAGAACTTAAGCCGGTAGCGACGGAATAAGGGGTTCCTCAAGGGTGCGTTCCTGGCAGAATTCGATACTGACTTCACGGTTGCGTGTATTTTGGGCTTGCAGGCAGCGCGCCTGCAAGGGGCCGATTTGATCCTGATCCAGCGTTCGCAAAGCCCCTGAAAAATTAAAACGTACTCCTGCGAAGATTTTTTCCAGTGCCAGAATCCGGCACTGCAGCGGTTGCTGGGAAAGCTTAATCTGTTCACGTAAAAACTGGACTTCGTCGGTGAGGGTATTGCCCTCCACCATCAGGGCCGTGCGTTCAGCTTCGAGTTCTTTCTGGCGCTCTACCTGATCGCGGGCCTGGGTGCGGATATAAATCAAAGCTTTGATATTTTCTTCGAGTTTGCGTTTATTCAGTTTCAGCTCTTCATCCAGATCACTCAAGCGGGTTTCGACGATGGGATCCACGCCAATATAAAGGGTGGTGGTGGTACTGGAGGGCGAACCCAGGATGCGGGCCTTGATTAAATGCGCCGAGCTGATTTGCCCCCCGTTGATCTGACCTTTGCCATCATTGATGCCGACCAAAACGGGCCCCATACTGCGTACCTGGCTGTGGAGCAGGCCTTCACAGACCCACAAACTGCCCTGGCATTCTACCTGGGCCTGTTGAATAAAATGGGCCCGAATTGTGCCTTTGGCCTTGAGCTGGGTCTTCTGGTTGCCAAAAACAGAGCCCAGAATCTGGATATTTCCGCCCGCTTCAAGCACTGCATCTTCAACGGAGCCCTGCACCAGAATATCGCCCCCGGCTTCGACCCGATAACCGCTGTGTACATTTCCCCTGACTACCACAGAGCCATCGAAGCAGATATTGCCACTTTTGACCCCGACTTCATCTAGGTGGATCAGATTTTCAACCCGCACGCTCTGAGCACCCCGGATCGGTTTTCCTGCTTGGGTTGCTACCAGCAGATGTGGGTTTTCGGGGTGAAGAGCTGTGCCCTTGCCTTCGAGCAGACGTTTTTCAAGCCCTTTGCGGGGCTGGAGCGCTTTTCCGCAGATATCTTTACCGGCTTGGCCTTCAGTGGGAGGATGGTGAAGCATCAGGGGAGTTCCCTCTGGAACTGAAACGAGCAGATTCAATTCTCTGAAATCTACCGAACCGTCTTCTGATTCTGCAGGGCCCTGATCAATGTCTGGGATCAGGTATTCCAGCCAGGCATCTTGGCCATGGCAAACAGGTTCTCCCTGGGCTATTTTTTCGCGTTCAAGAAAGCCCTGTTGGGCGGCTTTTTCAATCGGCTCCTGAAGCAGGCCAGAGACAATGCCTGTGCGCTCTAAAAATGAATGAATGGCTTCATGAGTGGCGGTTTCGATGGCATAGAGAGGATCCAGACTCAGCCAGGCTTCGCTCCAATCGGGTTGAACTTCGAGGCTCAGGCCATGGGGCCGGTCACTGAAGAACAAGGGTTTGCGTCCGTTTTCAGAAGCGAGTCCTTCGGCCTGTAGAACGGTTTCCATTTTGCCCATAAACGGATTGGTTTGGGGGCTGAGATCGGCGAGTGCGCCGCCGATTCGGGTTTCAGAGGTCAAGCGGTTTCTGACCTGGCCGGTAGGGCGCTTGAGATAGACGCTGGCATCGGGGCGGGGTAGACCAGGGGCCAAGCCCGCACTTTCACCACTTTCAATTTTTTGCAGCAATTGACGTAAATCGTTGGCCACGTCTGTCATTTGCTGGTAGCGTTCTCCCCGTCGTTTGTGCAGCATGCGCAGGATCAGGGTATTGAGCTCAGGTCTGAGCTTGGGGTTGTGGCTGAGCGGAGGGGTGGGCTCTTGAGAGAGAATATTCATGATGGTTTTGCCCATGCTTTCGCCTTCAAAGGGCAGCTGGCCGGTATAAATCTCGTAAAAGACCACGCCCAGAGAAAAGATGTCTGCGCGGTGATCGACCATGGCTGAATCCTGAAGCTGCTCGGGCGACATATACGAGAGGGTGCCCAGCATGGTGCCCGCCTGGGTCTGGAGCATGAAGTGTTCGCTGGTATTCATGCGGGCAATGCCAAAATCCATGATTTTGATCTGGTGCTGGGGAGTAATCAAAATATTATCGGGTTTGATATCGCGGTGTACGACTCCTGCCTGGTGTGCATAGGCCAAGGCCTCACAGCTCTGTATCAAAAGATCGAGTAGGGTGGTTTCGCTGAAAGCTTCTCCATGGGCGAGAATATCTTTCAGGGTTTGGCCATTGAGCAGTTCCATGACCAGATAATGCCGATCGGCTTCAGCCCCCGCTTCAATCACACTGACAATGCCAGGATGTTTGAGCAGGCCGCCGGTATGGGCCTCTCGGCGAAAACGATCGATCATTTCCTGAGCATTTTGATCGGAAGCGTTCAGTTGCAGTTCTTTGATGGCTACTTCTGTCTTCCGGGCAGGATCCTCGGCCTTATAGACCACCCCCATGCCACCTCGGCCGATTTCTTCTTTCAGCCCGTATTTACCCAAAACAGTTCGGGTTTGTGTCATCATTGGCTTTCCCATGAATTTTCAACATCTGCTTGTATCCCGTTACGCAACGGGCAGGCAGGTGAATACCCTGCCAGATTTGACTCTACTATACACGGTCAAACCTGAAATTAAGCAGAATTTTATGAAAATTTAGAGTTTGCGGCTATCAAAACCTGAAAAAAGCGGGCCACCGGCAGCTTCTAGCAGGGTGGTACAAAAATCAATTAGAGGGCTTTTCTGGTTGTGACAATAGAAGTTTTCCAAGGCTGTTTGCAAGAGAATGGCCTGATCTGGTGCGGCTTTGTGCAGGGCACGCCAGAGCCATTTGCCTTGGCCACTCCAGGCAGATTGTTGGGCCAGGTAAAAATCTGCTGCATGTTGCGCCAAAAGCGGGGCAATCTGTAGGTTTTCTTCACGATTTTCGCAACCGCGAAAGTCGTCGAGTAGATCTGTCAGATAGTAGCGTGCACGGGTCTCTTCTGAGGGGCTCAGTGGGGGTGGGCCTTTTTCAAGCAGTTCAAAGGCCCTTTGTTTGATCGTTTCGGCTTGATCATCCTTTTGGCTCAGAATCAGCCCCTCAAAACACATCTGTACCAAAGACGGCCTTCGCCTTTGAATATCGCTGGTGAAATAGTCCTCCAGGGAGCTGGGGGTATGCACAAAGAACTCAACCGGCCAAACCCCTACCATTTCAGAACAGCGATAGGGAGCATCGGGTTCTGAATGGGTAACGATGACGATATCCAAATCGGAGGTGGCTGTGCCCTCTCCCCGAACAATGCTGCCCGCAAGAAAGGCCGCCAGACAATCTGGATACCGGGTCTGAATCAGACGGCTGGCGGTGATTTGCGGATTGCTCACGGCTTTAAGCGCGGGGAGGACGTTCGACAACTTTGTCGATCAGGCCATATTCCAAGGCTTCTTCGGGTGACATGAAGAAATCGCGCTCCACATCGGCTTCGATTTTTTCAAGCGGTTGATCGGTATGAAACGCCATCAGACCGTTAAGACGGTTGCGCAGGCGTACAATTTCAGCGGCTTGGATTTCAATATCCGTGGCCTGTCCACCGGCTCCCCCGTGGGGTTGATGAATCATGATGCGGGCATTGGGCAAGGACATGCGTTTGCCTTTTTCACCCCCCGCCAGCAGAAAGGCGCCCATGCTGGAAGCCTGGCCAATACAGATCGTGGAAACCGGGCTTTTAATATGCTGCATGGTATCGTAAATGGCGAAACCTGCGGTGATAATCCCACCTGGTGAGTTGATATACAGGGCAATATCCTTTTCATTGTCTTCGGCATCGAGAAAGAGCAGCTGGGCGATGATCACATTGGCCAGGGGCTCGTCAATTTCGTCTCCAAGCAGGATAATCCGTGATTTGAGCAGACGTGAGAAAATATCATAGCCGCGCTCACCCTGGGCGGTGTTTTCAAAAACATAGGGCACAATCACGCGGTCGTTGCGTTCGGGGATCAGGCGATTGAGTTCGTTCATGGTCTAAAAAGCCTTTGTTGAGGATTTCACTCATGATACCACTGTCCTGGGGGGGGTGGCAGCTTGCTATACTGGGAATATCTTCTACAGGAGGCCTGATATGCAGGTTCAACACGACTTAGAATCCAGATTGAGCGAGGCCCTGGCCCCCCTGCACCTGGAAGTACTCAATGAAAGCCACAAACACAGTGGCCCAGCTGGCGATTCTCATTTCAAGGTGATTGCCGTATCGGATCACTTTGAAGGGCAAAACCGGGTGGCCCGCCATCGCCAGATCAACGCCCTTTTGGCAGATTTGATTGGCCAGCCGATTCACGCGCTTTCACTGCAATTGTTTACCCCTTCAGAATGGGCGGCCCGTGCCGAAGTGGCTTTGCCCTCTCCTCCCTGCCGGGGCGGATCGAAGCACGCGCATTGAAGGGCTTTGCCAGGGCCTAAGGTTTGTTTGTGATGCCCTTGGGCAGGTAATGGGTTTTTAAAACGTTTTCCAAGCCTGAAAGCGCGGAGGGGGCCTCAAGCAAGGGGGCTTGCGCCTGTGCCAATTCCCCCACCCGCGCCCGGTTGCGCGCCTTTTGCAAAGGAGCCGGTGGGCCGGGTGCATGCAGCAGATGCTCGGCCCAGGCATCCAGGCTGAAGCCCAGTCGGAACCCTGCTTTGACCAGGCGGTTGCCCAGATCCACGTCCTCCCAGCCAGGCCCTTGAAAACCCGTATCAAAACCGCCCACCGCTTCAAACAGGCTGCGGGGCAGTGCACAATTGCCACTCCAGGCGAAGAGCTGGGGGGTTTCTTCCCATTTGGGCAGCACTTGAAAGCTGTTTTGGTGATAGATAAAACGCAAATCCTGAGCAAAGACCTTTTTTTCAGGAAAAAAATAAGAAGGGGCGATCCACGGGGTTTGATGCCCCACATAGCCAAAAAAAGGCAGTTGGGGGTGGGCTTGAAAATGGGCGGCATAGGCTTCCAGGCCCTGGGGCTGCAGCAGAATATCGCCATCGAGAAAAATCAGAAAATCCCCTCTGGCCCGACGGGCTCCCTGGTTACGGGAGCGGGCCACACAGAAATCACGGGGACGGCTGTGGTAGCACAGGGGCAGACGGGAGCTGAAGCGTTCTGCGCAGGCTTGAGAATCGCTCTGACCATCTTCTTCCACCCAAATTTCATGGGCAGGCAGGCTTTGGCGCGTCAGCATTTCCAGGCAATAGCCCAGATTTTCAGCCCGACCGGGTGAGGTGCAGATGATGATGCTCAGGCGCATTCAGCCAATGACCTGAACGCGCCCCACTTCTCCATTGGTGAGTCTGACCTTGATGCCATGGGGGTGTGTGCCTGATTTGGTGAGAATATCCTGCACAATGCCCTCGGTCAGTTTGCCGGTACGCTGGTCTTTTTTGAGCACGATTTGAACCTTTAAACCAGCTCGGATATCCTGGCGGTTTTTGCCGTTCATCAAATTTACTGTGCGGCCGTTTTGGCGTTGGCTTCAGGGGCTTTCGCAAGACGGGTTTTGAGCAGATCGCTGATGCGGCAGAGTGCTGCAGCCAGTTCATAACGGCTGACCGGGGCTTCAGGCCGGAAGGTATGGTCATGGTAGAGATTCATAAACTGGTAGCGGTTCAGTGCTGCCTCGATATACGGAGAAAAGGCTGAACGCGACTCTACGTCCTGGGCTTTTTGTACCAGACGGATTTTTTCTTCGATCTGCTGGCCCGAGGTGGCTTCGGCCTTCATCAGCAGTTCACTCAGCACATAGGCCACGTGTTTGCGGGAGATGGGCAGATCGCCATTGGGGGCATCTGCCGTAAACATCATGCCGGCCAGATTGTATTCCTGCAAGAGGGTGCGCACATAGGGATAGGCCCAGTGCTCAGGCAAGGCAGGAACGGGCCGCTCGGGGTTGACATCGGGTTGGATCTTGATTTCATAGCCCAAACGAATTTGGTTCAAGAGTTTATTGGCAATTGAGGCCAGGGCAAAACGACTGACTTTCCAGTCGCCTCGAAAGGTATGATCGGTATAACCGCCCATCAGGCGGTCTTCATTGACGATTTTGCCCACGCAATCAAAGCACCAGTGGGAAGCGGAGATGTCGACCAAATACGTGCTGGGGGGAGCTGTCTGCTCTTCAGCCTGGACCGGTTGAGCAGCCAGAGCGCTGGTTGCCAGCAAGCCGGCTGTTAAGAGGCGGTATATCGATCCCATTTCAGTTCACCTAAAATCCAGTTTAGCTGTTCCCGTGTATTTTCAAGGTCTCGACTGTTATCGATCACTTCATCGGCTTTCTCTGCCTTGATTTCTATCGATAACTGCGCTCTGATGCGGATTTCAGCCTCTTCTGGCGTGAATCCATTGCGGGCCATCAGGCGCTCTTTCTGAACAGCCTCAGGACAGTATACCACAATCGTTTTATCGACAAAATGGGCCATATTCACCTCATAGAGCAAGGGAATAACGAACACCAGCAGATAATTTTTATTTCTGTCTTTTTCCTGCGCGCGGATCGCTGTCTCCAACTGATGCAGGGCTTCTTTTACGGCAGGGTGCACCAGGCTGTTGAGTTGCTCACGCAGGTTGTCGTCAGCAAAGATACGGGCTCCCAGAATGCGGCGGTCAATCGGGCCGCCTGGGGCGCTGAGAATCTCTGTTCCAAAGGCCTCTACTACTGCCTGGTAAACCGGTTGACCGGGTTCCATCAGCTGATGGGCAAGCAGATCGGTATCGATAACGTAAGCCCCCTGTTTTTCGAGCATTTGGGCAACGACGGACTTGCCTGTGGCAATGCCGCCGGTCAGACCGATTCTGAACATGCTAAAAGAGTTTCAGCTTTTCAATATTGACTTTGACGCCTTCATCCTGCAGCAATTGCCGGATCTTTTTCTCGTTCAGCAATTGGTTGGCGTTTTCAAGCACAGGGTCGAGCCGATCCAGGCTGTTGCCCACTTTGCCCATCAGCTTATCCGCATTGCCCAGCACAGGCGTGAGCTGATCCAAAACCGCAGGCAGGCGGTCGAGGGTGGCCGGTGCTTTGCGCAGCAGGGGCGGAACCTCTGAAAGCGTGGCATTCAGGTTGGGAATCAGATCGGGATGGCGGCTGAGCGTGTCGGTAAAGTCAGCTGCATTTTTGCTGATAGAATCAATACGCTTGGCCAATTGGGGGCCATTTTCGCTGAGGGGCCCGGTAATGCTGTGCACTTCTCCTGAAACGGCCTGTAAACTTTTGAGCAGGCCCGGTGCATCTTTGCCCAGACTGGCACTGGCCACGCGCAGGTTGGCGATAATGCTGTCGATGGAGTTGCCGTTGCGGCTGAGCAGACGGTTGGCCTGAGCGGAAACACCGTCGAGATTTTTGATCATGCGGTTGAGTTCGGTTTCGTTATTGCTGACTGTGCGCATCAGTACTGAAGAGCCTTTGATCAGATCGCCCATTTCACGTTCTTTGCCTTTGACGGCCACGGCGAAGGTATGCAGCAGGGTATTGAGATCATCGGGATCGAGTTTGGTCAGGACCGGAGCGAGGTGATTCAGCACTTCATCCAGATCCACGGGGGTCATGGTTTCTTTGATTTCTTCACCACTCTGCATCAGGGGGGCGCTGTCAGAACCGGGCAGGACGGCAATGTATTTTTCACCCAATAAACTTTTGGAACGAATTTCGGCCCGGGCATCGCTGTGCAGTTTGACATCGGGTTTGATGATCATATGCATCAGGGCTCTGCCAGCCTGAACTTCCATTTTTTCAACGTGACCAATTTCAATGCCGGCCATCATCACGGGGGCGTCTTTGACGACACCTGAGGCGCTGTTGAAAACTGCTTTGACTTTGGTGGAGTCACCCAGTTGAAATTTGCCGAGGGTCAGCGACATATATGCGAGTAAAATGCCCGCGCTCAGAATAAATGCGCCGAGGGAGAGTTCTTTCCAGTGTTTTACCATGGGTTGTGCCTTGTATTATCTTCGTCTCTGCTCTTGTCACAGGGCGTGACAAATAAATATTCTAGCATTGTTTTGAGTCTGTCCCAAGTCAAGGCAGTGAGAGTATACTGGACAGGAATCATTTACAGGAAGAAAACGATGGCTGAACTGTCAGGAAAAGTCGCACTGGTGACGGGAAGTTCACGGGGGATTGGCCGTGCTTGCGTGCTCAAGCTTGCCGAAGCCGGGGCCCGTGTGGTGATCAATTATTTTTCTCATGAAGAAGCGGCCCGCGAAGTGCAGGCCCTGATTGCAGAAAAATGGGGCGGGGAGTCGCTGTGTATTCGTGCGGATATTTCGCAGGCGGAGCAGGTTCAGGCGCTTTTTGATCAAATCATGGAGCGCTGGGGGCGGCTGGATATTCTTGTCAACAATGCCGGCATCACCCGCGATGGATTGTTGCTGCGCATGCAGGAATCCGATTGGGACGACGTGGTCTCGACCAATCTGCGCGGACTTTTTCATTGCACCAAACGGGCGGCCAAGATTATGCTGCGTCAAAAAAGTGGCAGAATCGTCAATCTTTCTTCTGTGGTGGGTCAAATTGGCAATGAAGGCCAGACCAACTATGCCACCACCAAAGCGGGGATTTTGGGCTTTACCCGCAGTGTGGCACTTGAGCTGGCTTCACGTGGCATTGCGGTCAATGCAGTGGCCCCTGGCTATATTGATTCTGAAATGACCGATGGCCTGACTGAGGCCAAACGGGCTGAAGTGATCCAAAAAATACCTTTTCAGCGATTTGGGCGCTGTGATGAGGTGGCAGAAATGGTATTATTCCTATCATCGGAACGTTGCCAATATCTGACCGGCCAGACCATCAATATTGATGGCGGCATGGTGATGAAATAAAGCGCAGAGTTTATAAGGAGAGCAGTGATGAGTAAAGACGAAATTCTCGAAAAGATCCGCAGCATTGTGGTGGAACAACTGGGGGTAGAAGCCAGTCAGGTGACTCCCGACGCCAATTTTATCAATGACCTGGGAGCTGATTCGCTCGGCACCGTCGAATTGATCATGTCGCTTGAAGAAGCCTTTGATATCGATATCCCCGATGACAAGGCCGAACAGATCCGCACCGTGGGCGACGCCCTGGTTTATATTGAACAGCATGCCTGAGCCTTGTCTTCAGCGTGTGGTGGTGACAGGGGCGGGTGTGATCTCGCCTCTGGGCAATAATCTGCCTGATTTCTGGCGCAATCTGCTGGCGGGTGAAAATGGCATCAGCACCATCACCCGTTTTGATACCACCGGCTTTCCAACCCGGATTGCGGGTCAGGTCAAAGATTTTGACGTGCATGCCTGGATTGAACACAAAGAAGCCCGGCGCATGGCCCCTTTTACCCAGTTTGCTGTAGGGGCAGCTCTTGAGGCGCTGCAGCGTGCGGGCCTGAAAATCGATGCAGGCAATGCCGATCAGATTGGGGTCAGCCTGGGCTGTGGAATTGGCGGCATGCAGGTAATTGAAGATCAGCACCGGATTTTGCTTGAAAAAGGCCCCCATCGGGTTTCTCCGCTTTTGATTCCCATGTTTATTCCCAATATGGCAGCCGGGCAGGTTGCGATTCAGACGGGTGCACGGGGGCCGAATAATTGTCCGGTGACAGCCTGTGCTTCAGCCTCGCATGCGATTGGCGATGCCTTTCGAATTTTGCAGCGCGGTGATGCCCAGGCCATGATTACAGGCGGAACCGAAGCCGCGATTACGCCGCTGAGCATGGCGGGTTTTGCTTCGGCCAAGACCATGTCGACCCGCAATGACGATCCTGAACACGCCAGCCGCCCCTTTGACCGTCAGCGCGATGGCTTTGTGATGGGAGAAGGTTCGGGGATTTTGATTCTTGAAACCCTGAGCCATGCCCAGGCCCGTGGCGCTGAAATCCTGGCCGAGGTGGCTGGATTTGGCATGACGGGCGATGCCTACCATATTACCGCACCCTCTCCCGATGGCGAAGGCTTGGTGCGGGCCATACAGATTGCCTTGAAAGATGCGGCTCTCAGCCCCTTTGAGATAGATTATATCAACGCCCATGGCACTTCCACCCCTCTCAACGATATCACCGAGACCAAGGCCATTCATCAGGTTTTTGCCGAGGCGGCCAGCCAATTGGTGGTGAGTTCGACCAAGTCTATGACCGGGCATTTGCTCGGTGCGGCGGGGGGCATTGAGGCGATTGCCTCAGTGATGAGCCTGCGTGAGCAGATTGTGCATCCCACGCGCAATTTTGAGGAATCAGACCCCGAATGCGATTTGGATTACGTGCCCGGTCAGGCCCGCAAAATGCAGGTGCGGGCGGTGCTCAGCAATAATATGGGATTTGGCGGCCACAATGCCTGCCTGGTCTTCAAACGCTTTGAAGCCTGAGCCTTAGAGTAAGCCGAGTTTTCCGCCTGCCCAGTTTTCAAAGCCCTCTTTCAGCGCTTCAAAGGAATCCACCACAAAAAGCACAGGCTGCAAATGCCAGACCTCGTAGGGGTGATCTCCCATGACTTCAGGGTCGAAGGGCAGGAGCTTGACCTCATGGCCGAGGGCATGAAAGGTCTCTTTATAGGACGAGACGATGCCATTGCCGTAGATGCGGGGTTCGCCCTTTTCGCGCACCAGGCCAAATTCGACCGTAAACCAATGAAAACTTTCGAGTTGACGGCGCTTCAGGCCTGTGGCTTTGAGCGAGGCCTGACCGTAGCGCTGGTAAAAGTCGGCGAAATCGGGTTCGGTGATCATGGGCAGGTGCCCGAAGATATCGTGAAAAAGGTCGGGCGCAGGGGTATAGTCGAGTTCATGTCGCTCGCGGATATAATCTGTGGAAGGAAAGACCCGCTGGGCCAGCAATTCAAAGAAATCCTGCTCATGCAGCAAACCGGGAGTGCGGGCCACGCGCCATTGGGTGGTGGCTTCGAGGGTCTTGCTCAGTTCGGGCAGACTGGGAATCCGATCGGGGGGCAATTTGAGGGCTTCAAGCCCTTTTAGAAAGGCCTGACAGGCCCGGCCGGGTAAGATCTCAAGCTGCCGTTGCAGCAGGTATTGCCAAACGGCCTGTTGATCAGGGGTATAGCTGGGCACTTCAATTTCGTCCCCAATCGGAAGGGGACTGTCGATCTTGATCGGGATACAGCGGGGATCTTTGCCTTCCAAGCCTGCCCGTTCATAGGCAGAGAGTTGTTCTGGGGCTTGAAAGTCTCCCTCTGAGAGGGCGGCTCCTGGGTCTGACATGGCGCACCTCCAATATGACGCTTGAAATCCTTGCTGTTTCTATCATACCTTGAAAGGTGGGCTTTTCGTCAGGGTGTGACTCTCTGTCCGTTTTCTTTTGTGAAATGATTTAGGTAGATGGAACAAACTCAATTTTTTCATACACTTACCTTCATTTATCACTTTTTATCGATTTATCATAACAGCCAGCTAACCCACCTCCATCAGGAGGGCAATAACCATTGGACTGAGTATCAGTTGAAGTATTGGGATAAGGTATAGGAGCACCAAATTGGGAACCACACTGACCAAATTCATCAGGTAGAGTCTCTAAAGTTACTTTATTACTACGAATCACAGATTTGTTCCTGCTAAGAATAGCTTCTGCATAGACCGCATACTTTATGTTTGTTCCTTGAATAGGAACAGAACATAAGTCCAGTCTATTTAAAAAATCATTTATTTGTGCTACTGAATTCAACTGAACCGGTCCGACACGATATGGGGAATAATCTGCCCCTTCGACATAATATTGATATTGCAACCCTTCATTTTGAGGAATGCAATTATTGGCATCAACGTAAAGCTCAAAAGTTTTGGCTGTATCATAGGAGCCCGGTTTCACAAATTTTACACGCCCCACTTCCAGCTTCATTTGACATGAAGAGATCATGGTATCTTTTTCATTCTGACTAGCTTGAACACTACTTGATGAAGTAGACGGAAACGGTTTATTCACCGAAGTTCCCATTGGTAGGCAACCAAATAGTACACAAAAGTATAAGGCATAAGTAATTTTGTATGAGAAACAAAGTCTTATCTTTTTTATTATCATACTTAGAAGGATCCCTTTTAAACCAAGCTATTCTTTGAACTGGCAGGGCTGAACTTTTTACCCTTTAAAGCCCAGCCACTTCTTCAGGGCTCAGGCCGGTATAACGGCAGATATTGGCAAGAGGCATGCCATCGGCCTTCATCTGCCGGGCAGTTTCGCGCTTGCCTTCTAATTGACCTTCCTGGCGACCTTCTTGCCGCCCCTGCTGACGGCTTTCTTGCCTTGTCTGCTGTAGGCGCTCTTCAACCTCGTCTTTAACCAGTTCCAGCATCGTTTGACGCAATGATTGACGTTCAGCGGCTAATCCCATCTGAAGCAGCACCTCCTCTGTATCTTGTGGATGAACCAATTCCATGATTGTGAGCATGGCTTCGAGCCAATCGGCCCTTTGTTCTGATTCTAACACGTGCTTGAAGATTTCTTGTAAGGCTTTTCCTGACTTGATAAAAAGTTTGAGTTGGCTATAGGGCAATTCGGCAGGCAGGTTGTTATAGGCCAGAACAAATAAGGGAAACAGGGTTTGGGCTTGCCAGAAACCGGGTAGAATTTCCTGCAGCTTAATCTGGTAGTGATTGAGAGCCTGTTTCAGTGTGGGGGTTAAAGAAGGCAGTACCAGCCAGGAACTGAGATGATCACTGTAACCAATTTTGAATTTCACCCGGTAGAGCAGGGTATAGGCCAGTAACACTTCAAAATCTCCTGGTTTAAGCGGATCGGCAATCGATTTGAACTCAAGTAGATTCTGATCGCTTAAGTGTTTCCAGAGGGGGTGGGTTTTCCATTCTCCCTGGCGATCCTGAGGCGAAATAATCACTAGATCTGCCTTGAGGGGCAGTTTGCCGAGTTTGGGATCTTCAATCACCTCAAGTCCGAGTGTGCTGAGGGTTTCACGCATCAATTGCTTAAATGCATCATCCCAAGGAATCTGTTCAGCGTTTTGTTTGCTCATGTGGGATAGTTTAGCAGGTGAAAATTGAGTCTTCTGTTGTCTGGCGCACAGGGGTTGCTCATCTGAAAATGACTGAAAATACAATGGTGTTCGGCTTAACGAGGGCGTTGACAAAGAATCTCAAAGCTACCGATGAAAGGTGTGCCGACTCCAGTTATCACCCCACAGCAAAGCTGGTTGATGCAAACGGCAATCCAATTAAATCCATTCGTAGTGGCTATGAACAAGCACATCATGTCATTCCCTTGAATTATGATGGGATGAATGATGTACATCAAATTATGGCAGCCTGTGATATAGACATCGATCTGCCAGACAATGGGGCATGTATGGATACCCCCAGTCATAACCAGACAAAAACCTATCAAAAAGATAATCCTGACGCTTATATTATGCAGATTTTAGATAAATTTAAGAAGAGTAATGTAGAGAAACCTGATGGAAGCATTGACTGTGACAAGGTTCGAGATAAATTGAGTAAAATTAAACAGCATTTGAAAGAACAGAATCTGATTTCACAAAGTGGCAATGCATTTAAGGTGGATTTGGGAGGTTTAGGGTTATGAGTCACTTAACAAAGGTTTATTGGCTTTCGCAACCTCCACGTCGTGCTGGTTTTCAGAGATTGAAGAGAGATTCATGGTTAGAGGACTGGAATTATATTGAGGCTGTTAGTGTTCATCGACTTGATCATGAGCAAGAAATCCGAATTCTGCCTTATTTTTTGCATTCAGGTAAATTTAGCGACTTTGCTTTTGGAGGTGTTGGCCTTCTCTGGTTCAATCAGCATGTGGTTGATGTCTTTGGCGATGAACTGCTGGAATATGGGCGACTTTACCCAATCGATGTGCAAGATGCCCCCTCGCAGTATTACTTTTATCATGTCACCAAATTGGTGAAGGCGATGGATTTAGAGGCTGTTTCCAAGCTTGACTCTCGCTACCAGCCGGGTCAGCCGTATAATTCAATTTCAAGCAGTAAATTTGAATTTATCTCTGAGAATATTCAAGACCTGCTGGTCTTCAAAGATATTCAGCAGGATCCAGGGCATCGAATTATTTTTCTCGGCCAGCGCTTTGTGGATATTCTCAAAAAGCACAAGTTTACGGGGGTGCATAAAGATACCTTCAAGCCGATCTGGCCCCGGCCTGAACCCGCCCAGATCCAAACCGGGCCACGGATTGACCTGGCGGATCTAAATCTGTAAGTAAGGGCAAACTTTGACAAGCACATGATGGAAAGAGAAAGCCAGCAGAGCCCCTGGGGAGTGGCGGGTAACTGGAGCGACACCGCGCCAGGATGGCACAAACGGTGGAGCGGAACTTAGTTTGCACTGCACACGATGTGCAGTGCAAGCGGCCCGACACCCCCAGCGGGCCTGCGGTTTGTACCTCTATCTAATAGAATGAACCCTTTTAAACCAAGTTATTCTTTGAACTGGCAGGGCTGAACTTTTTAATCCTTTAAAGCCCAGCCACTCCTTCAGGGCTCAGGCCGGTATAACGGCAGATATTGGCAAGGGGCATGCCATCGGCCTTCATAACCATGAAGGGCACAATGTCTGCCGGGCAGTTTCGCGCCTGCCTTCTAATTGACCTTCTTGGCGGCCTTCCTGCTTGCCAGAGGATTTTTGAGCCTGAATGAAAGGAATCTTATCACCCAGATCGGGAGACTTTTCCTGGCGTTGCTCAACGACCCAGGCCACGTTCTCTTTTTCGCTTTCTAAGATTTGAATCACAGCCTCGGCCTCCTGTTTATGTTATGTGATGTTTAAAACCCTGAGCGAGGTCTCATATGAACGCACTTGAAATTCCCTTTCGCTTTGAGCACCATTTATTGGTTTTTGAGGGGCGGCTTCAAAAGGGACAGACAGTGACACTGACCCTGGATACCTTTGCCTGGCCCCATGTGCTGCGTACAGAGCTGGGCCAGGCCCAGAACTGGCTGACGGGACATACCGAAAGCTCAGAAGGGGTGGCTGGGCTTTCTGAAACCCAGCGGGCTGAAATTCCAGAACTGTGGCTGGGGCAGACGGTGTTTAGAAATCTGGAGGCCCTCTGTGATCCCTTGGTGGGCCCCATCCCCTTTGACCTGATGTTGGGGGCTCCTCTGCTGGCGGATTGGGTGGTGCAGATTGATTATCCTGCCAAAATTCTGCGCTTGATCGAACCTGAATGCTGGCAACCCGAAGTGGGGGCTGAGGTCTTTGAGTTGAAGACTTTTGAGCCCGGTTTGCCCGTTTTGCACCAGCAATTGAGGCTGGGAGGCGAGACGATTCCCTGGGCCTTGCTGGATACTGGCAACAATGCGGCCCTGGTTTTTTCAGCCGAATTGGCAAAAAAACTTGGTTTGACCCCCGAAGGGGCAGCCCAGGGCGGGGGCTTTGGCGGGCAGGAGATGGGTTTCAGTCGCCTGACCCTGCCCCGGCTTGAGCTGGGTGGCCAGATCTGGAAAGATCTTCAGGCCATTCTGCTGCCACCTGAAGCCTCTCCTCTTTTGAACCAGCCAGATCGGGTTTTGCTGGGCAACGCTCTTTTTCAAGCCCAGGTTGCAACCTGGGCTTTGCCCCACAGTATGTGGTGTTTAACTTCAAGCCCTGTTTTGAGAGCACCTTGCTGAGGCGAGGGCTTAAATTTTGAAACGGAACCCGAGAATATCTCCCTGACCGTTATAGCCCAGGGTGGCTTCTAAATTGGGGCTGATATGCCAGGCGACTTCGGCCCCTGCTGCGGGCGGGAAAAAATTCTGAAAGACCAACTGATTCAGATTTCCGTTGAAGAAATTATAACCCGGCACCAAATTAACTCTGGCTGTGAGATGTTCGTTGAAGCGATAGGCCATGGCCAGCCCCACTTCAATCCCCAGCCAGCGGGAGACGGTCAGATCACGGAAATTGGCGTCTCCCCAAACCCCCAGAATGAGACTCAGGGAAAACCCTCCATCGTGGTAATAGTGGTGATCATGGTAGAGATTGGTCATTAGACGCAGGTCATAGCGGCTGCTGAGGTCGGTCCAGCCATTGACAAGAAAGGGCAAACCAGCAGAGACGCCCAAGGTGGTTCGGGGGAATAATTCCAGATCCAGGGCTGCGCTGGGGCCAATCCCAATCGCAAACGAAGAATGGCTGCCATCGGCCTTGGGCATCGAAGAGGCCTGAGCAGGGGGGGCGGTGAGCAGGGCTGTGCTGAGCAGGGCGGACAGGGTGAGTAAGAGCGCTTTTTTCATGGTTTGAAGTGTCCTTTCTGAAATCTCAATTTGATCATAAGGGATGGGGTTGGGATAAACTATGATCTGGGACAAGTCGACAAACCAAAAGCCCCTCGAAATCTTTCGAGGGGCTTTGCAATGGGTTTTTAAAAATCAGCGATGTGCTTCAATGGCCTTGAGAATTTCTTCCGTTACCAGGGCCACATCCTGTTCACCGTGGATATTGACCAGCTTGCCGGTCTTCTCGTAATAGGCGATCAGGGGTTGGGTCTGGTCTTGGTAGACCTTCAGGCGGTTCTGAACCGATTCCGGTTTGTCATCGTCGCGCTGATAGAGGTCATACTTCTCAGGATCATCAGGTGGGCTGAACTTCAGATTGAAGATCTTGCCGGTCTTGCGACAGGTTCTGCGCAAGGTCAGACGATCCATCAGCAGATCCAGGGGCACGTCGATATTCAAAACCACGGTCAGACCCAGGTCGATTTCTGCCAGCAGTTGATCCAGAGCCTCGGCCTGGGCCAGGGTACGGGGAAAACCGTCCATGATCCAGTTGGCGGGAAAATCTGCTTCAGAGAATTTTTCCTTGATCAGTCCGATGATCACGTCATCGGGAACCAAAGCGCCCTGATCCATAAAGGATTTGGCTTTCAGTCCCATTTCAGTGCCCTCGCGGGCAGCCTGACGGAGAATATCTCCGGTCGAGACATGCGCTGCTTCAAAGCGCTCTGCAATCAGGTGCGCCTGGGTGCCTTTGCCAGCACCGGGGGCTCCGAGAAAAATCAGATGAATGCCTTTGCTCATGTGGTAAATCCTTCATACTGTCTTGCAAGCAGGTGGGTTTGCAATTGATTGAAGAGATCAATCGCGACCCCAACCATGATCAGAATCGCGGTTGAGCCAACGCGTTGCAGGGTGGTGACCCCAGTAATTTCGACCATGACCATCGGGAAAATGACGATCAAAGCCAGAAAGATCGCGCCGCAGAACGTGATTCTTTTCAGAACCATATCCAGGTATTCGGCGGTCGGACGACCGGGACGGTAGCCTGGGATATAGCTGCCGTAGCGTTTGAGGTTATTGGCGATTTCCTGGGGATTGAGAATCAGGGAGGCATAGAAGAATGAGAAGAAGAAAATCAATCCGGTAAAGAAAACACCATAACCCGGTTGCTGGGTTAAAAATTCCGTGACGGTCTTCAAAAGCTTGGCATTGGGTGCAAACTGTTGAATTGTCGCGGGAAAAAGCAGCACCGAAGACGCGAAGATAATCGGCATCACGCCCCCTTGGCTGATGCGGAAGGGAAGATAGGTGCCTCGGCCTCCATACATGCGGTTGCCCACCTGTTTCTTTGCCGATTGCACGGGTATCTTGCGTGCGCCCTCAGAAGCATAGACAATCACCACCAGCAATACCAGATAGGACAGAACCAAGAGTCCTACAGAGAACCAATTCGAGGCTCCCTGGTTGACCAGTTCAATCGTGTTTTGAATATACTGTGGAATAGCGGCCACGATCCCGATAAAAATCAGGAGGGATGCGCCATTGCCAATGCCGTATTCGGTCATCATTTCGCCGATCCACATGACCAAAACAGTACCTGCGACAAGCAGGGCAACGGTATTGATAATGAACAGAAGCGGCATGCTGCCGGTTGCGGGATGACTGGGAACTGCGCCACTGCGCCAAAGCCAGACAGACATCCCCACTGCCTGGACGGTTCCTAGGATAACGGTTAAATAGCGGGTAATTTGAGCGATCTGCCTTCGCCCAGCCTCTCCGCCTTCTTTTTGCATCTCCTCGAGTTTGGGAATGACCGTTGCCATCAACTGCATAATAATCGATGCGTTGATATACGGGAGAATGCCCATGGCAAAGATCGAAAACTTTGCCAACGCCCCCCCTGCAAACAAATCGACAAACTGGAGCAGACTGCCCTGGCGAAAGAGATTCGCAATAATATTGGCGTCCAGACCACTCACGGGAATCTGAACGCCAAATCTGACCAGGAATATCATTCCCAGGGTAAAAAATATCTTAAATTTCAGCCCGGAAGCCTGCCACATTTCCATGAGGACTTCCGGGCGGAGAGCTTGATCGCGTCTCATACGATCTGGACAGAACCACCTGCGGCTTCAATCTTTTCCTTGGCAGAAGGAGTGACATAGCTGGCAGTAATGTTCAGGGGTTTACTCAGTTCCCCATGACCCAAGACACGCAAACCGTCGCTGCGGCCATCGATCAAGCTTTTGTCAGCCAATGCAGCGAAATCAACGCTGGCACCAGATTCAAAAACCTCATTCAAGCGGCCGACATTGACAATCGCCCAGTTGGAGCGATAAGGCATGACGAAATGCTTCTTCTTGGGAAGACGACGATAAAGAGGCATCTGACCGCCTTCAAAACCGGCTTTCTTTTCGGGACCAGAACGTTGGCCCTGACCGCGGTGACCCCGGGTAGAGGTTTTACCCATACCTGAGCCCATACCACGACCAACGCGTTTGCGCTTGGCCCGTTTTGTATTACGGGATAAATCTTGCAATTTCATTTCACAAATTCCTCTTTATCAGACTGGGCGGCCAGAGACAATTTCTTTTGCACTCAGGCCACGGGAAGCGGAGATCTGCTCAATGGTCCGCAGTTCTTTGAGACCCTCGATTGCCGCACGGGCATTGTTCAAGGGAGACTTGGAACCCAGGCATTTGGCGGTAGCGTTCTTGATGCCGGCGGCTTCAAGTACGATACGCACGGCACCCCCGGCGATAACACCTGTACCCTGACGGGCAGGCTTCACCAGGACGCTGGCTGAACCAAAGCGAGCATTTACGGGATGGGGAATGGTGGTGTTCACGATCGGAACCTGAATCAGGTTCTTACGGGCATCTGACATTCCTTTTTGAATGGCACCAACGACATCGCTGGATTTGCCAACGCCAACACCAACCTGTCCTTCACCATCACCAACGATGGTAATAACACGGAAGCTCAGACGTTTTCCGCCCTTGACAACTTTTGTCACACGGCGGACCTGGACTACTTTTTCAGTCCACTGGGAATCGGTTTCGTTTTGTTTTTTGACCACGTTCTTTACTCCTCTAACCTTAGAAACTCAGACCGTTTTCACGGGCAGCTTCAGCCAGGGCCGCAACGCGACCATGGTATTTATTGCCACCCCGGTCAAAAACCACCTGAGTGATTCCCAGTTCCAGGGCTTTTTTAGCAATCCGGGAACCGACAACTTTCGCTCCCTCGATATTGCCAAAGTACTCACCCTGAGTTTTCACATCGGGTTCAACCGAAGAGGCTGCTACCAGGGTATGTCCCTGCACATCATCAATGATCTGGGCATAGATATGTTGATGGCTACGGAATACGGACAGCCGGGGACGATCAGCGGTACCGTTGATTTTTTTACGTGCACGAACTTGGCGGCGCTTACGTTCGGCACGACGGGTTTCAATACTCATCTTGGCCTCCGACTACTTCTTACCTGATTTGCCGGCTTTTCTGCGGACGACTTCGCCCACATACCGGATACCCTTGCCTTTATAAGGCTCGGGTTTGCGTACCGCGCGGATCTTTGCCGCAATATTGCCCACGAGTTCTTTGTCAATGCCCTTGACGTGGATCTTGGTGGGGCCTTCGGTTTCGATCACGATACCAGGAGGCGCTTCAATTTCGATCGGGTGTGAATAACCCGCATTGAGAACGATATTGGAACCTTTCAGAGCGGCTTTGTAACCGACCCCGATCATTTCCAGGGATTTGGAGAAGCCGTTGTTGACACCTTCTACCATATTGGCCAGCAAGGAACGATAGAGACCATGCAGGGCACGGGCTTGCTTGCTGTCATCTTTGCGCATAACGCTTAAGACACCATCTGCAACTTCAACGGAAACTTCAGAGCGCAGTTCCTGAGAGAGTTCACCCTTCGGACCTTTGACTTTAACGACGTTACCATTGACTTCGACAGTGGCTTTCGCGAGTGTAATGGGTTTCTTACCAATTCGTGACATTGCTTTTACCTACCATACATAACACAGTAATTCGCCACCGACTTTAAGACGGCGGGCCTGGTGACCGGTAAGGATGCCACGGGAGGTGGATACCACAGCAACACCCATTCCGCCCATCACACGCGGTACTTCTTGCGTACCGACATAGACGCGACGGCCAGGTTTGCTGACCCGTTTGAGCCCCTGAATGACGGAGCGGCCTTCATGGTACTTAAGAACCAGCTTAATTTTCTTAAATTTGTCATCGCTGACTTCATAGAAATCGGTGATATAACCGTTTTCTTTGAGAACACGGGATACTTCCCGTTTAATTTTTGAGTGGGGTACTTCCACGGACTCTTTGCGCAGCATCAGGGCGTTACGAACCCGGGTAAGCATATCACTGATAGGATCTGTAACCATAATTCTCTCCTCTTACCAACTGGACTTCTTCACACCCGGCAGCAGACCACGGTGTGCGTTTTCACGCAAACAGACGCGGCAGAGGCCGAAATAGCGATAATAGGCTTTGGGGCGACCGCAGGTACGGCAACGGTTGTGTTGACGCACTTTGTATTTGGGCGGGCGCTTGGATTTTTCGATCATTGATGTTCTTGCCATTATTGTCTCCTACTTCCGAAACGGCATTCCAAAATGTTTGAGCAAGGCATAGGCTTCCTGGTCATTTTTAGCGGTGGTTACGAAGGTGATGTTCATACCACGTACCTTGTCGACCTTGTCATAGCTGATTTCAGGGAAAATCAACTGTTCTTTAAGACCAATCGTGTAATTTCCACGTTGATCAAAAGCCTTGTTGGATACACCCCGGAAGTCACGAATCCGTGGCAGGGCCAGGGATACCAGACGATCAAGAAACTCATACATGCGATCGCCACGCAATGTTACCTTCAGACCAATGGGCATGCCCTGGCGAAGTTTAAAGTTGGCAATAGATTTTTTTGCTTTTACCACGATGGGCTTTTGACCTGCAATGGTCGCCAGATCATTCTGGGCAAACTCAAGGGCTTTGTGATTCTGGATGTATTCGCCAAGACCAATGCTGACAACGATCTTCTCGAGTTTGGGCACATCCATGATATTTGCATATTGAAATTCGTCTTTCAATTGCGGGTGAATGCGATCGCGATAGATCTGCTTAAGTCTTGGTAACATCTTTGCTTCTGCAACCATACTTAGCAATACTCCTTAAAAAATATTTATAAATTAATTATCGAGCGTTTCGCCCGATTTATGAGAAACACGAACTTTTTGGCCGTTTTCAAGCTCTTTATGACGTACACGTACGCCTTTTTTCAGACTGGGGTCATAGAGCATGACGCGGGAACGATGAATGGGAGCCTCTTTTTTAACGAGAGACCCTTTTTGACCTTGCATCGTTGGCTTTTGGTGACGGGTGACAATATGTACACCTTCCACAACCACGCGGTTGGTTTTGGGGATAACCCGCAGAACCTTACCTACTTTACCACGATCAGCATCTCTACCGGAAATAACCACGACCTGATCGCCTTTTTTGACGGTCAGACGACGGTGCTGTTTTTCAGTTCTATTTGAAGCCATGATTACAGTACCTCCGGCGCAAGTGAGACAATTTTCATATAATTCTTTTCCCGAAGTTCACGGGCCACAGGGCCAAAAACACGGGTTCCAATCGGGTTGCCATCGTTGTTGACGATGACAGCAGCATTTTCATCAAAACGAATACGAGAACCGTCTTTGCGGTGAATCTGGTGCTTGGTACGCACGACAACAGCTTTGACGACCTGGCTCTTTTTGACAGGCATATTGGGGGTGGCTTCTTTAACGACAGCCACGATGGTATCTCCCACATGGGCGTAACGCCGACCTGAGCTGCCCAGCACATTGATGCAGAGCAGTTCTTTTGCGCCGGTATTATCAGCGACAGCGAGACGACTTTCTTGCTGAATCATAACAAATCTCCTTAAGATTAGGCCTGAGAACCAGCGTCAACCACTTCCAGCAAACGGAAATGCTTGTCACGGCTCATGGGGCGACACTCTACGATACGGACCAAATCCCCAGCCTTGGAAAGCTCTTGTTCATCATGGAACTTATAGCGCTTTCTGCGAGACTGCACCTTTTTATAGATCGGGTGTGTGGGGAAGCGTTCGACCTCCGCAATACGGGTTTTCTGCATTTTATCACTGACGACCTTACCGGTCAGAACACGTTTAGGCATTGACTTCTTCTCCTTCCAATTCACGTTCCCGCAGCAAGGTGTTGATACGGGCTACTTTTTGCCGCAACAGACGCAGACGGGCAGTATTGGAAAGCTGACGTGTTGCCATCCATTGGAACTTCAAATTAAAAAGTTCCTGTTTGGCTTCCTGACGCTCATCCAGCAATTCCTGCTGGGAAAGTTCGCGCAAACGACTTATTTCTTGTTTAGACATTTTATTCTTCGCCTCCTTCAGCTTGAGCAGCCTCTTGCTCTTCGCGGGTGACAAAGCGGGTTTTAATCGGCAGTTTGGCACTGGCCAGACGCATCGCTTTACGGGCTACTTCTTCGGGTACACCGGCCAGTTCAAACATGATACGACCGGGTTTGACAACGGCTACCCAATACTCGGGTGAACCTTTACCACTGCCCATCCGGGTTTCAGCGGGTTTTGCTGTGATCGGTTTGTCAGGAAAAATACGGATATGTACTTTCCCGCCACGACGTACAGAACGTGTCATGGCCCGACGTGCAGCTTCAATCTGGCGGGCGGTAATCCAGGCAGGCTCCAGACCTTGCAGTCCGAATTCGCCAAAGGCGACAGTCGTACCGCGGGTTTCCTTGCCCTTCATGCGGCCCCGCATCTGCTTTCTGTACTTTGTACGTTTAGGCATTAGCATGGGAAGGGACCTCTTTTTTCGACTCTTTTTCTTTCAGCTTTTCGCCGTGATAAACCCATACTTTGATACCGATAATTCCGAAAACGGTTTTGGCTTCAAAGAAACCATAGTCAATATCGGCACGCAGGGTGTGCAGCGGAATACGACCTTCACGCAGCCACTCGGTACGGGCAATATCTGCACCAGCCAGACGGCCGGCGATCATGATTTTAATACCCTGGGCACCTGAATTCATGGCCCGGGACATGGACTGCTTCATGACACGACGGAAAGCGACACGTTTTTCCAACTGTACAGCCGCAGCTTCAGCAATCAGCTGAGCGTTGGTTTCAACAGATTTGACTTCCTGTACATTCATCTGAACTTTTTTGTTCAGTTCCTGGAAAAGCTTCTGACGCAGTTCCTCAATATTTTTACCGCCACGGCCGACAACCATGCCGGGTTTGGCAGTAAGGATGGTTACTTCTACCTGGTTGGACTTGCGTTCAACTTCAATATCAGCAATACCTGCAGCGGAGAGCTGTTTTTTTACAATCTCACGAATACGACGATCTTCCTGGATCAGGTCGGGATAATTCTTGGGTGAAAACCAACGGCTTTTCCAATTTTTGGTAATCCCTAAACGAAATCCAATAGGGTGTACTTTCTGGCCCATATTGTCTCCTTACTTCTTCTTCGGCCCAACGGCGATGGTGACATGGCTGGAGCGCTTTTTGATCATATAGGCGCGGCCCTGTGCACGGGGCTGAACCCGGCGCAGTGTGCGGCCACCATCTACAAAAGCTTCAACCACATAGAGTTCTTCCACATCCAACATATTGTTGTTTTCTGCATTTGAAAGTGCAGAGTGGAGAACCTTTTCAATAATCCGGGCAGCTTTATGCGGCATGAACTTGAGGTGGTCCAACGCATCAAGTCCATTCATTCCCCGGACCAGATTCATCACCCGTCTCAGCTTGAAGGGTGACATGCTGACATTCTTGGCAATTGCCTTGACTTTAACTGGGTTACTCACGGTATGTTCCTCATTCTATCGGCGTGATACGGTTTTTTCACCGGCGTGGCCACGGAACATACGGGTGGGAACAAATTCGCCCAACCGGTAGTCAACCATGTTTTCAGTCACGAAGATGGGCACATGTTTGCGGCCATTATAAACGGCAATGGTGTGTCCAATCATATCCGGTGTAATGGTGGAGGCGCGGGACCAGGTTTTAATGACGCGCTTCTCATTTTTATCATTCATGCGCTCAATTTTCTTAAGCAGCTTTTCCTGAATAAAAGGTCCTTTTTTTACAGAACGGCTCATTGGTCGCTGTCTCCTTTATCGTGCGTTCCGGCTAACGCGCTTCTGTGTAATGAAGCGGTCGCTCGGTTTTTTCTTGCGGGTGCGGAAGCCCATAGCAGGCTGACCCCAGGGGGTCTGTGCCTTACCACCGACGGGTGCTTTACCCTCACCACCACCATGTGGGTGATCGCAGGGGTTCATCACAACACCGCGGTTGTGGGGCCGACGGCCCATGTGACGTTTACGACCGGCTTTACCAATCGAAACGTTTTTAAAATCGGCATTGCCCAGCGAACCAATGGTGGCCCGGCAATTTTTGGAAACCATACGCACTTCGCCAGAAGGCAGCTTGATTTGAACGTACTCGCCGTCCTTTGCCACAAGCTGAGCGGATGTTCCGGCCGCACGGGCCATCTGTCCACCCCGGCCGGGCTGAAGCTCCACGTTATGAATCACTGTACCCAGAGGAATATCTTTCAGAACCATGGCATGCCCTGGTTTGATGTCAGCCTGTTCACCGGCAAGCACTTCATCGCCAACTTTTAAACCCTGGGGAGCCAGGATATAGCGTTTTTCGCCATCGGCATAGTGAAGTAAGGCAATATTGGCTGTGCGGTTGGGATCGTATTCGATCGTTGCCACTTTAGCAGGAATATTGTCTTTATTACGCTTGAAGTCAATCAGGCGGTAATGACGTTTATGACCACCCCCCCGGAAGCGGGATGTAATCCGTCCGGTATTGTTGCGGCCACCTGTTTTCTTCAGAGGTACCAGCAGTGATTTTTCGGGCGTAGAGGTTGTGATTTCCTCATATGTAAGCCGGCTCATATTGCGTTGGCCAGCAGTTGTTGGTTTTAAAACTCGAATACCCATAGTGTTTCACCACTTCCTAAATCGCGAGATCAATTTTGTGACCAGCTTTAAGGGTCACAATTGCTTTTTTGCGGGCTTTCCGCTTACGGGCACGACTCCCAAAAGGGCGTTGCTCCGGCTTGACATTCAGAGTGCGAACCTTGTCGACGTCCACTTTAAAAATGGTGCTGACGGCTTTCGCGATCTCAACTTTGTTTGCTTTTGTATCCACTTCAAAGACGTACTGGTTATCGGCACCCAAGAGGGTCGATTTTTCAGTAATCAGAGGATATTTTACGATGGTATAGGGATCCATATCAGACAATCCTTCCTTCCAGTAACTGCAGAGAACCTTCAGCAACCAGCAGAGTGTCATGTTTCAGGACATCTACTACACCTACGTTTTTGGGGCTGACGACAGAAACCTGACGCAGATTACGGGTCACCTTATGCAAGGCTTCGTTATAATCAGCAATCACCAGAACTTTCTGATCAGCAAGGCCCATTTTTCCGAGCAGAGCCAGGAATTCAGAGGTCTTGTTCAGGTTCAGAGTGGCGTCTTCGACGACAACGGCGCTTTCACGTTTAACGGAGAGCGCAGAGCTCAGCGCACGAAATGCCATTTTACGGTTCAGACTGGTTTCAAAGCTGTGGGGTCTTGGACCAAAGGAAACACCGCCCCCACGCCAAATCGACGAGGTACGGCTACCGGCACGGGCGCGGCCTGTGCCTTTTTGTTTCCAGGGTTTCTTACCACCACCGCGTACTTCAGAGCGGGTTTTGGTGCAGGCAGTTCCCAGACGGGCATTGTTCAATTGACGAACAGAAGCCATATGCATCAAATCGACATTGGGTTCAGCGCCCCAGAGCAGATCAGCACCTTCGATGCTGACGTATCCCTGGCTGGACGCTTCAAACTTTTTCAATTCAACGGACATTAGGCTTTCCCTCCTTTAACAACAGGAACAATTTTAACGACTGCACCTGTAGAACCGGGAACAGCTCCTTTTACCAACAGCAGATTGCGTTCGGTATCCACCTGAACCACCTGCAGATTTGTGGTCGTAACTACCTTATTGGGTTTACGGCCAGACATCTTGACGCCTTTGTATACGCGTCCAGGTGTAGTACCGGCACCAATGGAGCCGGGAATACGGTGGGACTTGGAACCATGACTCATGGGACCACGACCGAAATGATGGCGTTTGGTAGCTCCCATAAAGCCTTTGCCAATGGGTTTGCCCTGAACATTGATGGCCTGGCCTACGCTGAACTGACTGACTGTCAATTCTGCGCCGACTTCAAACCCATCGGTGCTCTGTGTACGAAATTCAACCAGGCGTCGAGTTGTATGGACACCCGCTTTTTTAAAATGACCTTGCTGAGGCTTGTTCAAACGATGCTTCGGAACCGATTCAAAACCGACCTGCAAAGCCGAATACCCATCGGTATCCGGCTTCTTGACCTGAACGATCGGGCAGGGGCCGGCCTGAATAACTGTGACCGGCACACTGTTTCCCGTTTCATCGAAGACATGTGTCATCCCCAGTTTGGTACCTATAAGTCCTACATTAGAACTCATCGGGGTTATGTCTCCTTACTTTCTTCTTTTGCAACTGTAGTCATTTGTCTACAGCTTTACTTCGATATCGACGCCAGCAGGCAGGTCCATGTGCATCAGCGCATCAACCGTCTTCGTGGAGGGTTCCAGAATGTCCAGCAAACGCTTGTGGGTACGAATCTCGAAATGTTCCCGAGATTTCTTATCCACGTGCGGTGAACGCAGAACACAAAACACGTTCTTGCGGATGGGCAGCGGCACCGGACCTACTACTTTGGCGTCGGTACGGCGAGCGGTTTCCACAATACGACGCGCGGACTCGTCCAGCAAACGATGATCGTAGGATTTTAACCTGATTCTGATTTTTTGACCTGCCATACTAACAATCCTTATTCTTCTTCTTTAATATCAGCCAGGATGCTGGTTACGACGCCTGAACCGACCGTACGGCCGCCTTCACGAATCGCGAAACGCATTCCTTCTTCAATAGCGACGGGTTTCTGCAGAACGACTACCATTTCGATATTGTCGCCAGGCATAACCATTTCTACGCCTTCGGGCAGTTTGCACTCACCAGTTACGTCGGTGGTACGAACATAGAACTGAGGGCGATAGCCGGGGAAGAACGGTGTGTGACGACCGCCTTCTTCTTTTTTCAATACGTAGACTTGCGCATTGAAGTGGTTGTGGGGCTTAATGGAGCCGGGTTTAGCGACTACCTGTCCACGTTCCACGTCATCTTTGCTGATACCACGCATCAGGATGCCCACGTTGTCACCAGCCAGACCTTCGTCCAGGGTTTTACGGAACATTTCAACACCGGTAACGACGGTTTTACGGGTATCACCCAGACCGACGATTTCTACTTCTTCACCGACTTTGCAGCGACCGCGTTCGATACGGCCGGTTGCTACAGTACCACGACCGGTGATGGTGAAAACATCTTCCACTGCCATCAGCAGGGGTTTGTCCACATCACGTGCGGGGTCGGGAATATAAGAGTCAACGGCATCCATCAGAGCCCAGACTTTGTCAACCCACTCATTTTCACCACGTTGGGTTTTGGGGTTGCCAGCCATAGCTTCCATGGCTTTGAAGCCAGAACCAGCTACGATAGGAATATCATCGCCGGGGAACTCATATTCGTTCAGCAGTTCGCGCAGTTCCATTTCAACCAACTCGATCAGCTCAGGGTCATCTACCTGGTCGATCTTGTTGAGGAAGCAGACCATGCTGGGAACGCCAACCTGACGGGCCAAGAGGATGTGTTCACGGGTCTGGGGCATGGGGCCGTCAGAAGCAGACACAACCAGAATCGCGCCGTCCATCTGAGCTGCACCGGTAATCATGTTCTTGATGTAGTCAGCGTGTCCGGGGCAGTCAACGTGAGCATAGTGACGTTTTTCGGTTTCATACTCAACGTGGCTGGTATTGATGGTGATACCACGCGCTTTTTCTTCGGGGGCATTGTCAATCTGGTCATAGCCGCGTGCCACGCCGCCACCTGCTGCTGCCAGCGCCATGGTAATAGCTGCTGTCAGAGTGGTTTTGCCGTGGTCAACGTGGCCAATGGTGCCAATATTGACGTGCGGTTTATTACGTTCAAATTTTTCTCTCGCCATACTGAATCTCCTAGGTCACAATATAATTTGTTATTTAACTTATATTTAACTTGGCCTAAATATCAATTTTAATCAATTTTAGGCCAGATGTCTATACCTTTGCTTTGCCAGATGCGTACACAACGGCTTCAGCGACATTCTTGGGAACTTCGGCATAATGAGAAAACTCCATGCTGAAGGTTCCGCGCCCCTGGGTCATGGAGCGTACATCGGTTGCATAGCCAAACATCTCAGCCAGCGGTACCGACGCGTGAATTTTCTGGAGGCCACCATCTTCGGCTTCCATGCTCTTGAGTTCGCCACGACGACGGCCTTGCAGGTCGCCCATGACATCCCCCATGTTATTTTCGGGCACAATGACTTCCAGACTCATACGCGGCTCCAACAGGTAAGGATTGGCTTTGCGCATGGATTCTTTAAAACCCATTGAACCGGCAATCCGGAAGGCCATATCTGAAGAGTCCACTTCGTGGAAGGAGCCGTCATACAGGGTGACCTTGATGCCAATGGCGGGGAATCCAGCCACAACACCTGAGGTCATTGCATCACGCATGCCACCTTCAACGGCGGGGATATATTCCTTCGGAATGACACCACCGACAATTTCGCTGACAAATACAAAGTCTTCTTCAGACTCGGCAGGCAGGGGTTCCATACGAACACGGATGTGTGCATATTGACCACGACCACCAGATTGTTTAACGAACTTGGTTTCATTTTCAACTTTGCTGCGAATGGTTTCGCGGTAAGAAATCTGGGGCTTACCAACGTTACAGCCTACGTTGAACTCACGGACCAGACGGTCGGCGATGATTTCAAGGTGAAGTTCACCCATGCCGGAAATAATCGTTTCGCCTGTTTCATGATCCACTTTCACGCGGAAAGTGGGATCTTCTTCAGCCAGACGTCCAAGGGCAGCAGACAGTTTGTCGCGATCCGCCTGGGTTTTGGGCTCAACAGCCACAGAAACAACGGGCTCAGGGAAGACCATGCTTTCAAGGATGACGGGTTTGTTTTCGTTACAGAGGGTGTCCCCTGTGGTGGTGTTGCGCAGGCCAATGGCTGCGGCCAAATCACCGGCATAAACCGCGTCAATTTCAAGACGTTGATCCGCACGCATCTGTACCAGACGGGAAATGCGCTCTTTATGGCCTTTGGTGGAGTTGTAGACATAGCTGCCCTTTTCCAGGGTGCCAGAATAGCAACGGATAAAGGTCAGTTTACCGATAAAGGGATCGGTAATGATCTTGAACGCCAAAGCAGAAAAGGGCTCGTCATCTTTGGGATAGAGCAGAACTTCTTCGTCTTCTTTTGACATGTCCTGTACAGGAGGCACGTCAAGGGGAGAAGGCAGATAGTCGAGAACCGCGTCGAGCAGGAGCTGAACGCCTTTGTTTTTAAAGGCGGTTCCGCAGAATACAGGGGTCAGCTTGGTGGCGATAACGGCTTGGCGCATGGCTTTTTTAAGCTCATCTACGCTGATTTCTTCGCCTTCCATATATTTGGTCAGCAAAGCGTCATCTTGTTCAGAGGCTGCTTCGATCAATTCTTCGCGATATTTTTCAACATCTTTCAGCATATGCTCAGGAATGGGCAGTTCGCGGATATCTTCGCCGAGGTCATCATAATAGCCATAAGCTTTTTGGGTGACCAAATCGACAATACCGAAAAACTCTTCATTCTGGAAAATGGGCAGTTGAGCAGGAATAGCCCGGTCGTTCAGGCGTTCGCGTACTTTTTCGAAGGCGCGTACATAGTTGGCGCCGGGACGGTCCATTTTATTGACGAAGATAATGCGGGGAACCTTATAACGGTTGGCCTGGCGCCAGACGGTTTCAGATTGGGGTTGTACACCGGCTACCGCGCAGAGTACGCCCACCATGCCATCGAGTACACGCAGAGAGCGTTCTACTTCAACGGTGAAATCCACGTGACCAGGGGTATCAATGATATTGATACGGTGATTTTTCCACTCAGATGTAATCGCAGCGGAGGTAATGGTGATGCCGCGTTCACGTTCCTGAACCATATAATCTGTTACGGCAGTACCATCGTGAACTTCACCGATTTTGTGTACCATGCCGGTGTAATAGAGAATACGTTCGGTGGTGGTGGTTTTACCGGCGTCAATATGGGCAACAATCCCAATATTGCGGACGGTATCAATTTTTACTTTCCTAGACATATAAGTAACTTCTGTATCCTTGTCGCTTAATAACGGTAATGCGCGAAAGCACGGTTGGCATCTGCCATTTTGTGTGTGTCTTCACGCTTTTTGACGCTGGCACCCGTATTGTTGTGGGCATCCATAATTTCTGCAGACAGTTGGTCGATCATGGATTTACCATTGCGTGCACGTGCGTGCTTGATTAACCAACGCAGGGCCAGGGCGGTACCGCGCTCCAGGGAAACTTCAATCGGCACCTGATAGGTTGCGCCACCCACACGACGGGGTTTGACTTCAATCATGGGACGAATATTGCTCAAAGCCTGCTCAAAAACTTCAATGCCGGGTTTGTTCAGCTTTTCTTCGGCGCGAGACAGGGCTTTGTAAACAATGTTTTCAGCCACGGTCTTTTTACCGCGCATCATCATGCAATTGATGAATTTGGAAAGAACTTCACTGCGGTATACGGCATCAGGTGCAGGAATCCGCTTTTTGATTTTCGCTCTTCTGGGCATAGGATCACCTTTTCACTACTTTTTCGCTGCTGTTTTGGATTTTTTGGGCGGCTTCGCACCATACTTGGAACGGCCTTGGGCACGGTTGGCTGCGCCATTGGTATCCAGGGTTCCACGCACGATGTGATAACGCACACCAGGCAAGTCTTTTACACGGCCACCGCGAATCAAGACCACAGAGTGTTCCTGGAGATTGTGACCAATCCCGGGAATATATGCGGTTACTTCGATTTTGCTGGTCAAGCGGACACGAGCCACTTTGCGCAGGGCGGAGTTCGGTTTCTTCGGTGTCATGGTGAACACACGGGTGCACACCCCTCTACGTTGAGGGCACTGCTTTAAAGCGGGTGACTTGGATTTATAGGTCACCGCTTTTCTGGGTTTCCGGATTAACTGATTGATTGTAGGCAAGAGAGTCCCTCCTCACTGGTTTAGAAAGCTTTAAATTCAGGATAAATCGGAATAATGAAAACAGTATATTCAGGAAACGAAGTATACCAATAGAATTGAGGCGATGTCTACCATATTCAGCGGCTTTGCGGGAAAAAAAGTGATCCTGATCTCTTTCAGCTCTCGAAAGAGATCCTAGTGCCTTAAATTTTTTCAAAAACAAGCCAATAAAAGGCTTTCTGCCAGACTTATGTGCACATGAAGGCCATTTTAACTGCCTATTTTAACTTGTACTTTAAGCCCGTCTCTTCAATTTTTTGACGAAGATCCTGTAAAGATTCTTCAAGTTCAGAAGTGGGAAGTTCTGCTTTGTTCTGAATTTGGCTGACCAGAAAATCCACTTTGGCAAGAATGGCTTCGGTTTTCTGGGTCTCAATCACCAGGCTGTTGCGCAGGTGATCGAGCAGGTGGTTGACTTCTTCGGCCAGCTCCTGCAATTCGTCATCGGTGCGCAGAAAAACGCGCAGACTCAAATCTTTTTCATCGATAATCTGGCGGAAGCTTTTCTCGATCTTGTAGATCGGGCCCGCGATTTTATGGGTAAAGAGAATACTGATACCCGCCACCAGAACGACAAAGCCTATTGCCAGCAGGAGCAGGTATATAAGTGAAAAGCCCGGTGTGCCATTTTTCAACAGGGGGGCAATCAATGAAAGAATAACCCCCAGATTTAGGCCCACGCCAATCGCCAATACAAACATAAACGCGTATTTGGTCTGAAGGTCGGGTTTTACAAAATACTGCGTACGACGGTAGGCGCGCTCAGCCATTCTTTACCTCATCCTATCCATTGCTCATGGTAAAAACTTTACCACTTTTTTTATGCAGATTGCCGGTGCTGTCATAGCCAAAAATATAATATTTATCATTGTTTGAGATCGGTTGGTAGGTCACCATGCCAGCAGGGCCCGTGGTGCCCACATAATCGATCGCCCATTTTCCGCTTTCGACATTGCCACGGGCATTGTTATAGGGGTTTGTCATGATTTTGTTGTAATTTTTGTTTGTGGCTTCATGGCCTAAGGTTAAAAGATTTTCAGGGTAGATCTTGTTGTCAATATGGTAGGTTTCCAACATAATGCGCAAAGCCCGCGCATTGCTTTCCATTGCAGAGTCTTTGGCGCGGTCTTTGTTTGAAATGAAATTGGGCAAAGCAACCAATACCAAAATCGAGATGATCAGCGCGACCGCTAAAATCTCGTAAATGGTCATTCCCTGTTGATTAGGTTTTCTGTGTGGCATGGCTCCAGAGCTCTTCCAGATTATAAAATACGCGTTGGCTTTCCTGCATAACATGCACGACCATGAAACCAAGGTCAATTAAGATCCAAGAGCCTTCGCTTTTGCCTTCATTGCTGTAAACATGTAAATTTTGTTCTTTGGCATATTGATCTACGGTACCAGCCAAAGCCTGGCAATGGGTGCGGGAGTTTGCACCAGCGACCAGAAAATAATCTGCGACTGAGGATTTTTCTCTTAAATCGAGAGTGGCCAAATCCAGGGCCTTTTTTTCTTCGAGTAATTCCTGAATGGCCTTTAAGTGTAGGGCAACATCACTGTCGGTCAGCAGGTTTTGCGGTGCTTGTATTTGGTTTTCAGACATTCTTTTAATTTCACGTTTTTAAATTTGGTTCAAGCCTTTGAGCGGTTTGAACACTGCTTTTTTCGAGGAACCTTGCATGATTTCAGGTTCTTGACAATAGGGCCATTATATCACAGCCATCTGGGGAGTTAAGCCCTCGGCTCTATGCGTTTTTTTTCTGGTAATGCACTTGAAACTGGATTTGGCGTGTTTGAATTTGATAGGACAATCCCTTGAACCAGCTTTTCAGCAGGGGGTGAAGGGGCAGCAGCTGATCGGCATGAAACCAGCGAAAGGGCTGTTTGTTTTCGAGCACCAGATCCTTTTCTAGGGCCCAACTGGCCGCCTGCAATCCCAAGGGGTTGACCAGATCGCGCTGCATGGCGAGCAGGCGGCCTTCATGGGCAGGATCGAGAAAATGAAAGGCCTGTTTGTACATGATCGCGTTGTGTAGCCAAGCAGGCTGAGTTAAAACCCCATCCAAACCGAGTCTTTCTGCGGAGATCTGGATCAGGGCCATGACGAATTTTCCCATGCCGAGACCCGGGTGGGTTTGACCTGGCAGGGGCCGTTTCTGCTGGCTGAAGGAAGCCTGCGGATTCTGTAAGCAGACCCATTCAACCGCGAGAAACTGAAAGGCGTGTCCCGCCAGGCTGGGGCAAAGGCGATCATCAAAATTGAATTTCCGGCGTTTCATGACCACTTCGTGCAAGAGGCGTTCTTCTGAAATTTCTCCGGCGTAAAGGGCCAGACGGTGCTGGTAGGGATCTTCGGTATCCAGTTGCATGCGAATATCGCTGAATCCCCGTTTTTCCAGTTCCCTGTAAATGCCATATTCGTGCAGGGCATAGTCGAGACCTTCGGGGGAATAATAGGCCAAAAAATAGGGCTGACCGCGCTTTTCAGGGGGGATATTCAGACTTTCAAGATCATCCAGGCGCAAGAGACTGTCTTCGGCGTAGTGCAAGCGGTATTCAGATAGGCGTCGGGCAATGGCCCGCTGGCGTTGGATAAAAGACATGTATTAGGAAACCGATTGAATTTTAATCCTCAAGCATGAGGTCTGCTTTTCAGCTTAGCGTATCCCTCTCCCTTTCAACAAATTCAGGGTTTCAGTGAATCTTCTTCACTGAAACCCTGAATGTCTGCTTTTTAACTTAAGAAGCGCTGGTTGCCATTTCTTTGCGCTTGGGCATGTCTTCAAAGGTGCCCAGATCAAAGATTTTGGGTTGGAAACCCCCGTCTTCGTAGAGGGTATCGGCCAGGCGGGTCAGATAGGGATCGTGGTTCAAATCAAACTGATCCATATTGCGTTCAATCCGTTCAAAGGCCATCCGGCAGAAGGAGCGGGTCAGATAGAGTTCGGTTTTGGCTTCTTCTTTGGTCTTGCCCATCTCCAGCAGAGCCGAAGTGCGTGAGAGCATGGCGGCCATGACGTAAAGATCAATCACGCTGTCGGCAATGCGCTTTTGGTGAAGTTGCAGCATGATCACGTCTTTTTTATAGATCCGCAGCAATTGCATGGCGTAGGCACTGAGCTTGTCGACACCTTTGCAGAAGAGTTGGGATTCTTTCTGCAGCAGGCTGTGCGCCTTGGTCATGCGGGCGGGGGTCAAGGTTTTTTGTGCATAGCCTCGCAACCCAGCTTTTTTCAGGAATTTGCCCAGAGATTTCAAGCCTTCAAGTGAAATCATGGCGCGTGAAATTTCACTGGTGCCTTCAATGATCAGGCCCAGACGGGCATCGCGCATAAAGCGCTCAATCGGCAGTTCGCGGATATAGCCCATGCCGCCATGAATCTGCATGGCTTCGTCGCAGATTTTCCAAAGCGATTCGGTGCTGAAGACTTTGGCAACAGCGGCTTCAATCGCGTAATCTTCCATGCCATTGTCGACCAGACCGGCGGTCAGATAGCCGACGCACTGCATGCCATAGGCCAGCATCGACATATTGGCGATTTTTTCTTTGATCAGGTCAAACTGGCCGATATGTTTGCCGAACTGCTTGCGCTCATTGGCGTATTTGACGCTCATATCAATCAAGTGCTTGGCCACGCCAAAAGAGGCTGTAGAGGTGCTTAAACGGCCATTGTTGAGAATTTCCATGGCAACTTTGAAGCCTTTACCCACTTCACCGAGCACGTTTTCCACAGGCACTTTGACATTTTCAAAGAAGACCATGGTGGTGGAAGAACCCTTCCAGCCCATTTTCTGTTCTTCGGGGCCACTGCTGACACCGCCCAGATCACGGGTCACCATAAAGGCTGTGATTTTGTCCTGTTTCAGTCCGCCTTCTTCAACGGAGGTCTGGGCAAAAACCGTATAGAAATCGGCAAAACCACCGTTGGTGATAAATTGCTTTTCACCGTTGAGAATAAAATGACTGCCGTCTTCACTTAAAACGGCACGGGTGCGGATACTGGCGGCATCGGAACCGGAATTGGGTTCGGTCAGACAGAAGGCCGCAATCATTTCTCCGCTGGCCAGTTTGGGCAGATATTTCTTTTTCTGGGTTTCATTTCCAGCCAAGAGCAGGCCCTTCATGCCGATGCTTTGATGCCCCCCCACTGTGGCGGCTACGGCACTGCCTAAAACAGCCAGATCTTCAAGTACACGGGCATAGCCAGAAATACTCAGGCCAATGCCTTCATGCTCTTCTGGAATAATCAGGCCAAAAAGACCCAATTCTTTCATTTCTTCAAGCACTTCAGCTGGCAGTTTTTCGTCTTTGTCGATTTTATCGGGATTGATGCCTTTGCCAAAAGCTTTGATACTGGCGGAAATCATTTCAATGGTTTCCTGTTCTTCGGCCTTCATGCGTGGAAAAGGAAAGATAATTTCATCCAGCACATCGCCCATGAACAAATTACGGAGAAAGCCATTTTTGTCAGACATTGAAAATACCCTTTCAGATTAAGGTTGCGAGCCGGTGCTTAAACTTAAGAAAATAAAGGACAGAAATACATTTGTATGCACCGCGTCAATTATAAGCATAGCCAAGGATCCGCTCCTGCGTCAAGGCAAAATAAAGGATTCTGTTTTGAAGCTTTGACTGGCTGGTTTAGGTTTTGCGACGTATGCTGGAGCATTACCCCCTTTGAGGAAAGAAAATTCATGCAACCCTTATTTGTTCTGTATGTGGCCGATCAAGTGAAAAGCGCTGGTTTTTACCGGGTGGTTCTGGATTTGGAACCGTGTTTGGATGTGCCGGGAATGACCCAATTTGAACTCCATCAGGGCAGTCTTTTGGGACTGATGCCTGAAACTGGAATTCAACGGCTTTTAGGGGATCAAATTCCTGATTTGTCTTTGTTCAGGGGAGTGCCTCGGGCAGAACTGTATCTGAGAGTTGCCGAACCTCAGCGATATCATGCCCGGGTGCTTGCCCAGGGGGGGAAAGAGCTAAGCCCTCTGCAAAAGCGTGGCTGGGGAGACCTGGCTGCCTATAGTCAGGATTTGGATGGACATGTTCTGGCGTTTGCACGGTCTGTTTAAGAGTTGTGATCTCTGTACCCTTTGTGGTTTATTGAGTAGCGATCCCCTTGATTGAAAACCTATACTTTTCAGGACGTTTTAGACATGCAAACACCTCTTTTCCTGAATTCATTCAAACACCGCTTTCAGGTGTTTACCTGCACACTAATTACAGGAGCTCTGACAATGACCTTTTCCCTTCCTTCTGTACAGGCCGCCGCTCCTCCCCAGGCCCCTGTACACCCTCAAAAACTTGAAAAACATGGCGATGTCCGGGTGGATAATTATTATTGGTTACGCAATTATCCCCAAGACCCCGCCGTTTTGAAATACCTTCAGGCTGAAAATGCCTATACCGATGCCATGATGGCGGATACCGAGGCGCTTCAAGATAAGCTTTACTTGGAAATGGTGGGGCATATGGTCGAAAAAGACCGGAGTGTTCCCCACCAAAAGGGCGATTATTTTTACTATTCGCGGATTGACCCCGGTCAGAATTATCAGGTGTATTGCCGCCGCAAGGGCAGCATGCAAGGCCCTGAAGAAGTGCTGCTCGATCTGAATCTCGAAGCTACGGATCAGGACTTTATGGATCTGGGCATTTATGAAGTCAGCCCCGATCAACGCTATTTGGCCTATTCACTGGATACCACCGGTGCTGAATCTTTTACCCTACATATCAAGGATTTGCAGACCGGCCAGGTTTTATCGGAGCAAATCCCCCAGACCTATTACGCCGTTGAATGGGCTGCCGATAGCAAAACCCTGTTTTATAACGTGATTGACTCAGCCAATCGCCCCTACCGTTTGTATCGGCATACGGTTGGCAGTGAGCCGAATAAAGATCTGCTGGTCTTTGAAGAGCCTGATGAACGCTATAACGTAGAAATAAAAAAAACAGCCAGTGGCAAATATCTGATTCTGCAGATTGAAAGCCTGACCACGACTGAGTGTCTCTACCTGCCTGCCGATCAGCCCACGGCTGCCCCCGTGATGATTCAGGCCCGGCGAGAAGGAATCGAATACCATGTTCAGGACAGCGGCTCCCGTTTTTTGATCCATACCAATGATGGGGCTCTGAATTTTACGCTTAAGCAGGCCCCAATTCAAAGCCCCGATGCCAGCCACTGGCAGTCGTTGGTGGTTGAACGGCCCGACGCCAAATTGGAGCACCTCAAGGTTTTTGATCAGTGGCTGGCCATGATTTACCGCACCGATGCCCGCCAGGAAGTGCGCGTTCAGCATTTGATCACGGGCAAAACAGCCACTGTCGATTTTCCTGAACAGAATTTTTCAGTTTGGCCCAGCACCGATCAGGATTTCGCCAAAAATATTCTGCGGGTGAGCTATTCTTCGATGTTGACCCCCAAGTCAGTCTTTGACGTGCATCTTGAGAACCAAAGCCTTGAATTGCGCAAACAGACGTCTGTGCCCGGTTATGAACCCACCCGCTATGTCACTGAACGGATTTATGCCACCGCGCCCGATGGGGTCAAGGTGCCTGTCTCTTTGATCTATAAAAGAGGGCTGAAAAAGCAGGGCAAGAATCCCGCCCTGCTCTATAGCTATGGGGCCTATGGTTCCAGCACGGATACGGATTTTGATTCGGATCGGATTTCACTGCTGGAACGTGGCTTTGTTTTTGCGCTGGCGCATATCCGGGGTGGAGAAGACATGGGCCGCAAATGGTATTTGGAGGGCAAACTGCAAAAGAAACGCAATACCTTTAGCGATTTTGTTGCCAGTGCTGAGGCTTTGATTCAGGGGGGCTTTACCTCTCCCCAGCAGTTGGTGATTGAAGGGGGCAGTGCCGGGGGGCTCTTGATGGGCGCGGTCACCAATCTGCGCCCAGATTTGTTCAAGGGCGTGATTGCCGATGTGCCCTTTGTTGATGCCCTGACCACCATGCTTGATCCCGGCTTGCCCTTGACGGTGATTGAATACGATGAGTGGGGCAACCCCAATAAAAAACCGGATTATGACTATATCAAATCCTATTCCCCCTATGATAATCTGGCCGCCAAAGCCTATCCCAATATGCTGGTGCTGGCGGGTTTAAATGATCCCCGCGTCAAGTATTGGGAGCCCGCCAAATATGTTGCCAAAATGCGGGCCTTGAAAACTGATCAGAATCTTCTGATGCTGCAGACCCATATGAGTGCCGGTCATGGGGGCGCTTCAGGCCGCTATGATTTTCTCAAGGAAGTGGCTTTTAAATACGCCTTCTTCTGCAAAGTTTTGGGCATTCAGCATTAAGCCATGAGCGCCCCGATCCGCTTCAGTGATTCTGAGCAGCAGGCCGGGGCGCCTTTTCGTGCCCATACTGAACAGATGGTCAATGCCATGAACACTTGTGGCTGCGTGGTTTTAGAGAATTTTCTCCCCCGTGGTTTCGTGGATAAGCTGGCGAATGCTTTTTTTGAGCGGATCGCGGGTTGGGATGAAACCACCCTGATTCAAAAGGGCAAACCGGTCGGCGAGCGCCGTTTCATGTACCTTCAACCCTTGGCAGGGCCGTTTGCCGAACCCCGGCTGTATGCCAATGCTCTGGTTCTGCCGGCACTTCAAGCCCTTTTGGGGGAGCACTGTGTGATCAGCACGCTCAGTATTGTCATGGCCCTGCCTGGAGCGGGAGCCCAGCGCATGCACCGCGACAATGCCCTGCCCTTTGGCGAAGATCCGCTTTCAGGACAAGTGCCTCCTCTGGCGATCAATCTTGCGATTCCCCTGGTGGATTTGAATGAAACCACGGGAGCGACTGCGCAGCATTTGGGGTCTCACCGTAAAATCCGTCCCTCTTCAACCTTTGGCTTTGAAGATGCGCCCGTGGCGTATCTGCGCAAAGGTGATGCCTATTTAATGGATTACCGTCTGGTGCATGCGGGAACTCCCAATCGGGGAACCCTGCCCCGCCCGATCATTTATTTGATCTATGCCCGCCATTGGTATCTCGATGCCGAAAACCACCTCGATCAAAAGCAAAACTATCTGCTGGTTCCCGACAGCACCCTTCAGAAAGCCACCCCTGAACAGGCCCATCTGCTCAGCCGGGCCAGGCTACGCCAGCCTTAATTTCGCCCAGAAAGAAGTTCTTATGCCTTTGCCTGTGCTCTCTGTGATTATCTCGACCTCTGCCGGGCGACAGGACCATCTTGACCATTGTCTTCAAGCTTTGGCGCGGCAAACCCTTCAGAATTTTGAAGTTCTGGTGATGGACGATGGTTCTGAAGGCATGGCGACAAGGCTGAAAGCCTTTGAAGGGCTTTGGCCCCGCCTGGAATACCATCGCCGTGCTGTGGACTATAATCTTTCCCGTTCCCGCAATCGGGGAGCCGCTCTGGCCCAAGCCGATACCCTGGTCTTTGTGAATGGCGATGTGCTTTTAAACCCCCATGCGCTTGAAAACTATGCCCTCACACTTGAGCGTTTGCCCGAGGCGCTTTGCTGGGGATACGTGGGTTGCCGCAAAAGCGTGAGCGCAGCTTCACTTTGGTTTGAAGGGGTGGAGGTCAATTGGCTCGATTTTCGCTTTTTTCCGCTTTCTGAGAGCGAACTCTATCTGAACCCCGGTTTGAAATATGCGCCCCATACCTTGGCCAGTGGCCATCATTTTGCACTCCGACGTTCGAGTTGGCAGACTTTGGGCCCTTTAGACGAAAGTTTTCAGTTTTGGGGCGAAGAAGATGTCGAATACGCCCTGCGCGGATTGTTGGCCCAGAGGCCGATGGTATTTTTGGGCGATGCCTGGGCTGAGCATCAGGTACACGCCTATGGCGAAGTTTTTCATGTGCAGGCTCCCCAGGCGCTTGAGCAAAAAATCAATAAAATTATTGCCATGGAAAATCGCTTAAATCAAGCTCAAAAATCAATGAATGACCTGATTTATATCATTTTTGAACGTGAGCAGGCTGGCTTTTACAAGAGCCTGCAAAGCCATTATCTGTGGCAGAATCCCGATGCGATCATCCGTGAGATGGGGAAAATGCCTTAATATTACTTAATGAACGCCTGGATCTAAAAACTTGTCGCTATCCTCCGACGTATGGTCAACTGATATACACATTCTGCCCCTTTTTCGGAGTTTTTTAATGAATCCACAAATCAACGATGTCAATATTCAGATTGCCACCGTCAACGGAACAGGCAGTCAATCCGCCAATTTGATCCTGATGCGCTCGATTTTCAATATGGGAATTCCCGTCGCAGCCAAGAATCTTTTCCCTTCCAATATCGCTGGTTTGCCCACCTGGTACACGATCCGTGCCCACCACAAGGGCTATCAGGCCAGCAAACAAGACATTGACTTCATGGTGATCATGAATCCCGATACGGTTTACAGCGATATCCGTGGCCTGCGCCCCGGTGCTGTACTGATTCACGATGTCGGCATGAAACTTGACCATGCCCTGCGTGAAGACCATATCAACTACGGTATTCCCTTCAATACCCTGGTGAACCAGGCCACTGACAATGTCAAGCTCAAGAAAAAAGTGATCAATATGATCTATGTGGGGGTTCTGGCCCATCTGCTCGACCTGGATCCTGCCGCCGTTGACAAAGCGGTGCGTAAACAGTTTGGCAAGAAAGAAAAAGTAGTTGAACTCAATGCCCGCGCAATTGAAGTCGGCCGTGCCTGGGCCGCTGAAAATCTTGAGAAAAAAGATCCCTTCAAGCTTGAGGCCATGGACGCCACTTCTGATAAGATTCTGATTGAAGGCAATACCGCTTCTGCCCTGGGTGCGCTGATGGGTGGCTGTACTTTTCTTTCTTGGTACCCGATTACTCCTTCCAGCAGTGTTTGCGAAACCCTGATCAGCTATTTTGAAAAATACCGCAAAGACCCCGCCACAGGCGCCAACCTCTTTGCCTCTGTGCAGGCAGAAGATGAAATTGCCGCGATTGGCATGATTCTCGGCGCTGGTTGGGCCGGTGCCCGTTCCATGACCGCCACATCAGGCCCTGGCATTTCGCTGATGTCTGAACTGGCGGGCTATGGCTACTATACTGAAATTCCCGCCGTGATCGTTGATGTTCAGCGCATGGGCCCCAGCACAGGCTTGCCCACCCGCACCTCTCAAGGCGATTTGCTCTCGACCTATTATCTCTCCCATGGCGATACCCAGCACCCGCTGCTTTTCCCCAGCTCGATGGAAGAGTGCTATGAAATGGGACAGCAGTCCTTTGACCTGGCTGAGCAACTGCAAACTCCGGTTTTTGTGATGAGTGAGCTGGATTTGGGCATGAATACCTGGATGAGCAAACCCTTCAACTATCCCACCCAACCCTATGCCCGTGGCAAGGTCTTGGATGCCGAAGCCCTGAGCAAGGTTGCAGATTTTGGCCGTTATGCCGATGTGGATGGCGATGGGGTTCCCTATCGTACTCTGCCCGGCACGCGCCATGAAAAAGCCCCTTATTTTACCCGCGGATCGGGCCATGATGCCCAGGCCAGATACAGTGAAAAACCTGAAGACTGGCAAGCCGGTATGGAGCGCCTGCTGCGCAAGCTGGATACGGCACGTCAGTTGGTGCCTGCTCCCGTACTGAAATTGGCAGAGCAGCCTTCTGAAATGGGTTTGATCTACTACGGTTCTACCCGTTGGCCGCTGGAAGAAGCTCTGGATTTGCTCGCGGAACAAGGCATCAAGCCTGATTGTCTGCGAATTCGCGCTTTGCCCGCCCAGGCTGAAGTGGAAGAGTTTATCGCCAAACACCCCCATACCTATGTGGTGGAACAGAACCGCGATGGCCAGATGGCCCGGATTCTGGGCGCGACTTTCCCGGCCTTGGCCGCCCGCCTGCGTTCGATTTTACACTTCGACGGCTCTTTCCTGGATGCCCGTACGATTGTGTCTCAATTGCTGAAACTTGAAAAAGGAAGTGAACTGGCTCATGTCTGAAACAGTAACCCCCTCTAAACCCGCTCCCAAAACCAATCGCATCGGCTTGACCCGCGATGATTATAAGGGCGGCCCCACGACTCTTTGTCCGGGTTGTGGTCACAATGCCATTTCCAACCATATTATCCAGGCCGCTTATGAGGCCGGCGTAGATCCCTTTACCCTGGGTAAATTCAGTGGGATTGGCTGCTCCAGCAAAACCCCCGCTTATTTTATTTCCAAGGCCCATGCCTTTAACTCAGCCCATGGCCGCATGCCGTCAATTGCCACCGGCGCGCTCTTGGCCAATCACAAGCTGGTCGGCCTGGCTGTCAGCGGAGATGGCGATACTGCGAGTATCGGCATGGGGCAGTTTGCCCACTTGATCCGCCGCAACCTGGACATGGTGTATATCATTGAAAACAACGGCGTTTATGGTCTGACCAAAGGTCAGTTCTCTGCCACCGCTGATGAAGGCTCTGTGCTCAAAAAAGGCAGCGAAAATCCCTTTGAAGCGATTGACCTCTGTGGTCTGGCCGTGGAATTGGGCTGCGGCTTTGTTGCGCGTTCTTTCTCCGGCGATAAAAAGCAATTGGTGCCTTTGATTCAGGCCGCTTTCTCACACAAGGGAACCGCTGTGATTGACGTGATCAGCCCCTGTGTGACCTTCAATGACCATGAAGGTTCTACCCGCAGCTATGACTACGTCAAAGACCACGACAAACCTTTGCAGGAAATCGACTTTATTCCCTATTATGAAGAGATTCAGGTCGATTATGAAGCGGGCAATGTGATTGATGTCAAACTGCACGATGGTTCACATCTGGCCCTGAAAAAGCTCGATCGCGATTATGATCCCACCAGCAAGCTGGAAGCCCTGCGTCTGGTGCATGAATCCCGCGAAGACAAGCATCTGCTGACAGGCTTGATTTATCACAATCCGAACAAGCCCTCCTTTGAGCAGTTACTGAATCTGCCCGAAACCCCAATCTGGAGTTTGGGCGAAAGCGAACTGCGTCTGAGCGAAGAGCAGTTCAATGGCATTATGCAGAGCATGATGGGCTAAGTTTCAGCCTTTGCTGATAGCCCCAAGCCTTGGAAATTCTTCTCAGTGGAAGTTTTTTCAGGGCTTTGTTTTTTGAATTGACTTATTTTTTTTGACTGGCGTAGATAGCGATCCCTGCACCAATAGCAGCCCCAACACCGATGGCTGTAGCTGAAACGGCTGGGTATCCGAAAAATAGGGTAGAAGGCAATCCTGCCCAGGTGCTTTTGGCCGCAATCAGGGTACTGGCTGCAGAGGTCAGAATGCCAGCGGTTCCTCCACCAATCAAAGCCCCTCCCACTGTGTTTTTGATGGGTTTCAGATCTTCATGTTTTGTTTCTGCTTTAATCAGTCCGACACCAGCGCCAATGGCTGCCCCCAGTGCAAAACCTGCAGGGCTGGCTTCGATGGCTGGTCGCAGTTCTGCAGATGCTACAGCCTGCGCAAAGGTAGAGGCCATGCCACCGATCAACAGGCCATTGCCTGTTTTTGAAGTAAGATCTAGAATTTCAAGCTTATCTTCACGCGTTAAGCCTGTTTGGGGTGAGTCAGGATTTTTTTCTGTGGTTTTGGCGGGTGGTGTTTGTATGAGAGTGGCTTGTCTGTTTGTAAACACTTGAGGTTGAGTGGCTTGGATGCTGCTCATAAAAAAGTTCTCTCTTTATCTCGCTTTTGATACTGTTATTATGCGTGATTTGCTTCTGTTTTTGAATTAAGACTAGATAAGAATGAATTAATCATGAGTTAATTTTTGGTAATTTCAATGTTTTTGTAAAAACTATGGTCAATGTTTTCTGTTCAGGTTCAGTTCAGCTTGGTTCGCTAAGCTGAAAATACACAATCTGAAAGGAAGATTATTTTATGAGTGAAGCACAAATTCATCTGCTTTTGAACCACGTCCCGATTATGGGCAGCCTGATTGCCACGGCCATTCTGGCCTGGGGCATGATCCGCAAAAATGAAGAAATTATCCGTGTCAGTCTTTATCTTTTGATCGGCAGCGCCCTGGCGGCTTTGCCCGTTTATTTTTCTGGCGAAGGCGCAGAAGAAGCGGTTGAGCATTTGCCGGGTGTGGTAGAAAGCCTGATCGAAGATCACGAACACCTTGCCAAGGTTGCCATTTTTCTGATGGAAGGCTTGGGGTTGGGCGCAGCCGTTGCCCTGTATTTCTCGTTTCGCAAACAGGTTTTGCCCCTTGCAATTGCGGCCGGACTCCTGGTTGTGGGGCTGGTCAATGCCGGTGTTTTGGCCCAAACTGCCCATTTGGGGGGTATGATCCGTCACACTGAAATTCGTCAGGCAACCGGGCATAATACAGGTACTGTACAAACGGGCGGTGCTGAAACCCAAAAAGGAAACAAAGACAATGGCAGCGATGATTAATTCTTCCCCCATCAAGCGACTGGCCTTAAGCCTTGTGATCACCTTGCCGTTGCTACTGTTCGCTGGCGTCAGTGAAGCCAAAAAATCGCACAGTCCACCTTCTGTGAGCCTGCAAACCGCGCTTCAGAAATTTTTACAGGCGCACAAGGGCCGTTTGCTCAAGCTGGAGTATGAATCTGAAAACCAGGTGCCCTATTACCGGATTGAATTTCTCGATGGGCAGGGAGTGGTTCAACATGTTCGGGTTTGGGAAAAAGGCCAGCAGAATTTGAACCAGCCTGTCAAAGGGTTGCCCTCCCCTCCCGCCAATCTGCTCAGTTTGCCTCAGCTTTTGAACCGCACCTTTGGCAAGCAACCGGTTCGCCTGCTTGAAGCCAGCCTCAAGCCCCACAAAGCGGGTTTTCAATACAAGCTGGAATGGATCGACGCCCGTGGGATAGTCTGGGAAGGGCGTTTCGATGCCCGTACAGGCCGCCAGATTTCACGTAAACGGGATTGAGATGCGCCTGCTTTTGGTAGAGGACGACGCAGCGCTGGCCGAGGCGCTGCGTTCGGGCCTGGAACAGGCAGGCTATGCAGTGGATTGGTCAGAGCAAGCCCAGGATGCCGATTGGCTGGTGCGCCAGAATCTTTACGAGGCCGTGATTCTCGATTTGGGCTTGCCCGATCGCCCAGGCTTGGAGCTGCTCAAAGACTGGCGTCAGCGCAAACTGGATCTGCCTGTTTTGATCCTGACTGCGCGGGGGGCTTGGTTTGAAAAGGTTGAAGGCTTCAAAGCCGGGGCCGATGATTATCTTGCCAAACCCTTTCACAGTGAAGAACTTCTGGTCAGGCTTCAGGCTTTGATCCGGCGACATCACCGCCTGCCGCAGGGGCAGTTGCAGGTGGGCGATCTGGTTTTGGATGAGAACCGCCAGGAGGTCTGGCAGGCGGGTTCCCCGGTGGTTCTGACAGGACAGGAGTTTCGCCTGTTGCGGGTCTTGATGCTGCATCCGGGGCAAGTTCTCTCCAAACAGCAATTGGGAGAGCAGCTCTACGACTTTGATCAGGAAGTCGACAGCAATACCCTTGAGGTTTTTATTGCCCGTCTGCGTCAGAAAATTGGCCGTGAGCGGATTCAAACCCGTCGCGGACAGGGCTATCGCTTTGACTGAAACACGCGCTCCTCTCTCTCTGCACCAGCGTTTGGGACGGGGCTTTGCCCTGGCCTTGCTTTTGCTTTTGGGCTTGCAGTATTTGAGCGTGGAATGGGCCATGCGGCATTTAACCCAAAACTATTTGGTTTCGCGTTTGGAACACGATCAGGAAACGCTGCTGCTGGCCCTCGATTTTCAAGTGGGGGGTATTCTCCTATTGGATTCCAGTCGCGTCAGCCCGACCTTTCAACGCCCCTATTCGGGCCATTATTATCTGATTCAGTCACTCAGCTTGAGCCTGGCCTCACGTTCGTTTTGGAACCATCCGATCGAGCCGACCTGGCTGGAGGCCGGTGAAAGCCGCGTTTCCCGTTGGGCCGATGGGCCAGCGGGTCAACCGCTGTTGCTCTTGAGCCGGGGCTTTGAAAAACAGGGGCAACCTTTTACCCTGACGGTGGCTGAAGATCTCAGTCCCCTGGAGCGTCAACTTGCCCGTTTTCGTTGGCTCTACGCCAGTGTCTCTTTGGGCATGCTCTTGCTTTTATTGGCCCTGCAGCGCCTGCTGCTGCGCTTGGGTCTGCGCCCTTTGTCCCAATTGGAGCATGAAATTCAGGCGCTTGAAAAAGGCCAGGTTCAGCACCTGAGCGTGGGGGTGCCACGCGAACTCAGTTCCCTGGTGCTGGCTTTCAATCGCCTTTTGAAACAGATGCAGGCCCGTTTACAGCGTTCGCGTGAATCGCTGGGGGATCTTTCCCACGCCCTGAAACGCCCCCTGACTCGGATTTACCAATTGCTTGAAACCCGCCCCTGGCCTGAACTCGAACATGAAGCCCAGACGCTCCATCACCTGATTGAGCAGGAACTGCAACGGGCCCGTATGGCGGGGGCCAGTCCACCCGGACAGTCCCAGTCTCTGGCCGAGATCTTGGACGAGCTTCTGCCGGTTTTGAAAGCTCTCTATGCCGAACGAGAGCTGAGTTTTGTTGTCGATGTTCCAAGGGAGCTGCGGATAGGCATGGATCGCGAAGACCTGCTCGAATGTCTCGGAAACTTACTCGACAATGCCTGCAAATGGGCCCGCTCCCAGATCCAGGTGCTGGGGCAGATCCAGGCTGAAGGCTGGGTTTTGGAAATTTGCGATGATGGGCCCGGTTGCCCTTCCGAACAGTTGATGCAACTGACCCAGCGGGGGGTGCGGGCTGATGAGCAGACCCCTGGACATGGCCTGGGGCTGGCGATTGCACGTCGGATTGTCGAAAGTTACGGCGGGAAGCTGATGCTTGAAAATACGGCTCCCGGTTTTTGTGTGCGGATTGCCTGGGTTTAACTGCCCAGATGTGCCCTGCTCACCTCCAGGTCTGAAGCTCTGGGAGTACAATGATACAGACCTCAGCACCCAGAAAAGGATTCGTTTCATGACCCGCAAGATTCAGCTTGGTATTCTCTTTGGTGGCCGTTCGGCCGAACATGAAGTTTCACTTCAATCTGCCCGCAATATTATTGAGGCCCTCGACAAGGACAAATACGATCTCACTTTGATCGGCATTGACAAGCAGGGGGGCTGGTATCTGAATGAAACCTCCCGTTTCCTGCTTGAAGCCCAGCAGCCCGCGCTTTTGAAATTGAATGAAGCGGGGCCTGCCCTGGCGTTGGTTCCGGGGGCTGAAGGCCATCAATTGGTGCGCACGGGGGATATGAGCAGTTTACCCGCCCTGGATGTGGCTTTTCCTGTGCTGCATGGCACCTACGGTGAAGATGGTGCCGTTCAGGGTTTGCTGAAAATGGCAGGCATTCCCTGTGTGGGCAGCGGCATTCTGGGCTCTGCTGTGGGCATGGACAAAGATGTCATGAAACGCTTGCTGCGCGAAGCCGGTATTCCCACACCGCGTTTTTGTGTTTTACATGCTGCGCAGCGTGAACAGATTCAGCTGGAAGCCGTGCTGGAGGCTTTGGGTGGGTTCCCGCTCTTTGTCAAACCTGCCAATCTGGGCTCGTCGGTGGGCATTCACAAGGTGAAGTCAGCCGCTGACTGGGAGCCTGCCTTGGCAGATGCCTTCAGTTTCGATACCAAATTGGTGATTGAAGAGGGCTTAATCTGCCGTGAAATCGAATGCTCTGTTTTGGGCAATCAGCAGCCACGGGCTTCCTTGCCCGGAGAAGTGATTGTGCAAGCTGAATTTTACAGCTATGAAGCCAAATATATTTCTGAAGACGCCGCCCGGCTTGAAATTCCAGCCCGTTTGCCTGAAGCGCAGATTGCCGAAATTCAGGCCCTGGCGGTGCAAACTTTTCGGGTTCTGAACTGCGAAGGCCTGGCCCGTGTGGATTTTTTCCTGACCCCTGAAGGACAGGTCTATGTCAATGAAGTCAATACCCTGCCTGGTTTTACGCGAATCAGCATGTATCCCAAGCTTTGGGAAGCCAGTGGTCTCTCCTACCGCGAACTGCTGGATCAGCTGATTGCCCTGGCGCTGGAACGTGCGGCCCAGGAACGCAAACTGCGCACCAGCTATCTGGATTCATGAGGTTTTCGGTTGATGGGTGATTTTTACGCGCATTTATCGCAGGCTTTTGCCCTGCGGGGTGGGGAATTGCCCCCTCCCCCCCCGCCCGAGGAAACCGAAGCACCAGCGCAGAAATCCTCGCTGGAAAAAGAAGCCTTGGCCCGAGCTTTGTTTACAGGCTTTGAACTGCCGGCTTTTGCGCAGCAGTTAAGCCGCCTGCACGATGGCCTGCCCCTGCCCTCGATTTTTGCCTGGGATTTGCTTGCCGATGAAGAGATTCATCTTCAGGAACTAAACGCTCAGGAATTGCGCACCTACCGTGCCTTTCGACAGATCCTGGACAAAGGGCGGAAATCGGGGAAGTATTTGCAGGCCATGCGTGAGCTTTTGGTGACTTACCCCGATAAGCAGGAATTGGGCCTGCTGATTTCGCAATATCTGCGGGTTTGGCACCCTGACGAGCACAGTGCCTTTGTCGAAAGCCAATTGCAGCAAAACCCGCATTGGCGGATTTTAAAATACCTTTACGCGGGTTACCTCTTGTTGGAAATTTCGCAACCCGAAATCGACCCCGCAGCGCTCAAACAGCAATTTCTGAGCTTGATGGAAAATAAACTGGAATTGCATCAGCACCTGCCCTCGGATACCCTGCCCCTGGCCTGGGAAGTACTCGCTTTTTACCAGACCCAAGCGGCCTGGTATCTCTTGGGTGATTTTCAGTTGGAACGTGCGCTTTACGCCGTCAATGTCTGTTTTCAGGTCTCTCAGGAACTCTATCCAGAGGATCAGGAACAGGCCAATGAGGCCGAGGGGCTTTTACAGGCCTGGTTCACCCGCATGAATGAAACCCCCGATGCCACGGCGCGGGTGCGTGTTTTCTTGCGTCCCTTGATTCAGGCCCGCCTTGAACAGATTCGGGCCCGGCAGACTTCAGAAACTTCAGATTAAAACAGTCCCTTGGCAGCGTGGGCTTGCATCAAGCGCTTCAGCTGGCTGCGGTCTGTTTTGCTCAGGCGCTGAATCAGGTCAAAGCTGAGTTCCGTTTGCGGAAACTCATTTTCTAAACTGCGCATCATTTTGAGCCAAAGATGCGCGGTCATTTCGGCATCGGCCAGGGCCCGGTGAAAGGTACCCTCATGGGGCAATTGCAGAAAATCCACCAAACTTCCCAATTTGTGATTGGGGGCCTCAGGAAAAACGCGTCGGGCCAGGAGCATGCTGCAGGCAAAGGCATTGGGCAAAGGGCGTTTCAGGCGGGCCAGTTCTGCTTCCAGAAAACGCTGATCAAAAGACGCATTGTGGGCAATCAGCCCATCTGAACCTAAAAATTTGACAAAATCCAGCATGACCTGCTCTGGGGCCGGGGCTTCTTTGAGCATGGCATTGCTGATGCCGGTATAGTCTTCAATAAAACGTGAAATGCGAAAGCCTGGGTTGATCAAGCTTTGAAAGCGCTCCGCTATTTTGCCCTGGCGCAGGCGCACAGCCCCGATTTCAATTGCACGATCGCCTTGGGTGGGGGAAACGCCCGTGGTCTCAAAATCGAGAATCACGACCTGGTGGGTGGGGTGAAAATCGAGGTTCATATTTTTTCTGCTCTTGTTTTGAGGAGTTTGGCAATATTGCCCAAACAACAGGAGCCCTGCGGATTCTTGCGTTCGCAGTCACACCCGCCGGCTTGGGTCAAACTCAGAATTTGCTGCTGGAGTTCGGGGCCTTGCTGCTGAAAGTTGGCACGGCTCAATTCCAGACAATAGCAGGCCAGGGTCTGGGGGCTGGGATCTTTTTGAAAGACACGCTGGTGCAGATCAGCGCTTTGAAAAGTTTGCCGGGCATTGAAATAGACGCAGGGGCAGGTGGGCGTGCTGCAAAAATAAGCGGCTGCTTCCTGGGCAAGCCGGCCCAGGGCCTGGGGCAGTAACTGAGCATTCAGGGTTAGCAGAGAGACCCCTTTTCCCTTTTGCCCACAGCTTGGGCAGAGACGCTGGCTCTGCTGAACAGGGGCGCAGCAATTTTCAGACATGGTCTGAGACTCTTTGAAAACGGACATAGGTAAAGAGACGGGTATCCCCTGAGGGCATGGTATAGACCTCTTCACGCTGATCCAGGCCTTTAAATTCAGGGCCCAGCCATTGGGCCAGATCCGCTGCGCTGTACTGGCGAACGGGCAATCCACTGCATTTTTCAGCTGTACCGGGGGCAAAGCAGGCGAGTATCACAAATCCACCCGGTTTCAGCAGTTCTTTCAAGAGCTTGAGATAGGCGGCCCGCTCGGCTTCTTCGATCAGAAAATGCAAAACGGCCCGATCCTGCCAGAGATCGATTTGGTGCTGGTAAGGCGCCAGGGCCTGGCCTGAACGCAGATCTTCAACCACCCAGGTGACCTTTTGTGCGGTTGGCCCCAGACGTGCCTGCAATTGGCTCAGGGCCACAGGGCTCAAATCTGTGGCGATCAGCCCCTGATAACCTTGCGCCAAGAGGGCGTCGAGCAGGGTGCTGGTTCCCGCTCCAGCAATTAAGATACGGGCTTCGGCAGGCAATTGGCACTGGGCAATCAACTTCAGGCTGGTATCCGGGTGGGATTCATACCAGCCCAATTTTTCGCTGGCTTTGTTGGCATAGGTTTGATCCCAGTGGTCAACGCTGTTCTGGGGCATTGTATTTTTCTCCCAATCTCGTTTCAAGGGGCCACCCACCCTGAACAGGGGGGCGCTGCTCTGAGCCCGTTTCAACAATACACCCAAAATACGTTAAACTGAAGGCGATAGGGCCATGCTTTGGCAAAAAATAGAAAGAATCACGCTTGAAACAACAGGTAAACGGCGCGACAGTTTCAGAAATACAGGCGCACTATGATCTCAGCAATGCGTTCTACGCGCTTTGGCTGGATCAGCACTTGATTTATTCCGCTGCGCTTTGGGATGCCTCGCAAGCAGAGCAAACCCTGGAGCAGGCCCAGATGGCGAAATTGGACTACCATCTGCGGCAGCTTCGGTGTGAACAGGCTGAGCATGTTCTGGAGATTGGCTGTGGCTGGGGAGCGGGTTTGCAGGCCTTTCTTCGTTTTTCACAGATTCAGTCGGTGGTGGGCCTGACCCTGAGTCAGGCGCAGCAAACATATATTGAGCAATGGGCTTTGCCCCGTGCCTCGGTAGCGCTGATCTCTTGGGCAGATTATCTGCCGGCCCAACCCCTGGATGCCATTCTTTCGATCGGTGCGTTTGAGCATTTTGCCCGCCCTGGCCTGTCTTCGGCTGAAAAACAGGCGATTTATACCCGATTTTTTCAGACCTGTTCGGACTGGCTTAAACCAGGGGGCCGTCTGGCCCTGCAGACCATTGCCTATGGGGCGGTGGAGCCTGCTCTGCAGGCCAAGATTTCTGAGCTGAATCAGGGGGTTTTTCCGGGCTCTGAACTGCCGGTTTTGCGCGAGGTTTTGGCGGCGGCCGAACCCTCTCTTGAGCTGATTCAGCTTCGCAATGACCGTTTGGATTATGCAAAAACCTGTCAGCACTGGCGTTCCCGTCTCAGAGCTGCCAAAACCCGGATTGAGACTGAATACTGCCCCGAATGGTATAAAGCCTACCAGCACTATTTGATCGGTGCCGAAACCGGCTTTCGTTTGGGGCATCTGCACCTCTACCGGATCAGCTTTGAAAAGCCCAAACAGAAGTTTTAGAAGCAGGCGTTGGCAAGCTTTGGGTTTTCAATGGGATAATCAAGAATAATCAGATCTGAAAGAAAGCAGCTTTCTATGTACAAACCCTTTTTACTGGCTTCTTTGGCCTTATTTTTTTCACTTCCCGCCCTGGCCCAAGAACAGGTGGCGGTTTTGGATTTGCGTTCCAAGGGGAATATCAGCGGCGCGGATGCCAGTATTCTGACCGATCGGATTCGCAGTTTAATCGTGCAAAGCGGCCAGTATCAGGTCTTGGAACGTGAAAACATGGATCGAATTTTGCGTGAGCAGGGCTTTCAGAGTACCCAAAACTGTGAGAGCACCGATTGCTCACTTGAAATCGGCAAAATGCTGGCGGTTCGCCATTTGATTACCGGCAGCGCCAGCCGCTTGGGCAATTTATACAGCCTCAGTCTGCGCATTATCGATGTTCAAAAAGGCGCCATTCTGCGCGAAGAATACATGGATTGTCTCTGTCCGCTCGAAGACCTGATGACCCGTACGGCTCCTGCTTTGGTGGCGCAAACCCTGGGGCAGCAAACCCTTGCCAAACAACCTGAAAAGCAGCCCTCTTCGCTTTTGGCAGATCAGGCTGTGCCTGTGCGCCAGCGCTATCCCTGGCTGGTTTCGCTGGAGGGGGGCTGGCCCCGATATGCAGGACTCAATCTGCAGTATAATCTCAATCCTTCGTTTGCCTTGGGGGCGGTTGGGGGCGTTTTAACCGGGAATTATACGATCAATGGCTATTTCGGGGGAATGGCTCGTTATTATTTTAATCCCCAGGACTTTGCGGGTTTTGTCGATCTGATTGCTTTGGGAAATTTTCCCTCCCGGTTTGATTTTGCGGTGATTCCCCGTATTGGATTTGAATACCGCCAGACTGGCTCGGGTCTGAGTTTTGGCATGGCTTTGGGAATGCCGATCATGTTTCCCTATTTTGATATTGGCGGGATTACGAAGGTAGATGCCTCTGCGAATTTGGGTCTGGCCTTTTAGATTAAATCATGCCCTATTTACTTAAACTCTTGCTTTCAGCGGGGATGATTCTGCTGATTGCTGAAATATCGAAAAAATACCCCGGCCTGGGGGGCTTGATAGCCTCTCTGCCTTTGCTCTCGGTTTTGGGCATGACCTGGCTTTGGTTGGATACCCGAGATGCCGAGCTTTTGGCTTCGCATTCACTGGCGACCTTTTGGTTTGTGCTGCCCAGCCTGCCCATGTTTGTGGTCTTGCCCCTGCTTTTGCGTCGGGGGCTGCCTTTCTTTTTGTGCTTGTTCTTGAGCTGCCTGTTGACCATTGGCCTGTACCTGCTGATGATGCTGGCGTTGAAACGCTTCGGCGTTGCGCTTTAGGTCGAAATCTTTGCCATGAAGCAGCTTTGGGTCAGCCTGTGTTTTGCCTTCTTGCTCAGTCTGAGTCAGAGCGCATGGGCGCAGGTTTCAGAAGATGCTCTAACTGAGGTGGCTTTGGGGCGCTGCTTCAGCCGTTTGGAAGAAACTATTCCCATCCAGATTGAATTCCGCCATCCTGAGCGGGTGATTTATCCCGATTGGTTTAAAGCACCTTTCTTTGCCAAGTTTGAAACCCTGGACAGGGCCTCGGCTCTGCCTGTTTGTGAAGCCCTGCTGATATCTTTGGAAGCCTATCCTCCCAAGCTTTTGCGCCAAAATCTGAGAACCGTCGCGCTGTTTAAAAAACTGGTGTTTTACGAGCAAATTTACCGGGCCAGCTATCTCTATGATCCTGAACAAAAACGCGGAGATCTCATGATTGCGACCCTCTCCTTTCGCGAGGACCTGGATATTCCCCTTTGGGTGGTGGATTCTTTTCACCACGAATTCAGTTCGGTGCTGATCCAAAAGTATCCTTTTCCTGAAAAGGCCTGGAGAAAGGCCAACCCCTCTGATTTTCAATACACGCTTGAAGCTGAAGATTCGCCGGGGGTCGAGGCACTTAAAAAAGGGTTTGGCACAGCTGAAGAAGAAGCCCTTTTGGAAATGGGTTTTTTAAGCCAATACGCCACAGCTTCGTTTGAAGAAGATCTCAATTTTTACGCGGGCCAGCTGTTTTCTGTGCCCGCGCATTTGCTCGAACTGGCCCAGACCTATCCGGTGATTGGAAAAAAAGTGAAAATCCTGCTTCAGTTTTATCTTTCATTGGATGCAGAGTTTATCAAAACCGCTGTTTTTCAAAAATTTGCACAGGCGGGAATGCTTGAACAAGGGCTTTGAAGCTTAAATTACAAAGGATCCTGAGCTGGGTTGCGAATGGCCGCCATCAGCAAAATCAGGCCGGTGTCTTTGTCGGTCACAATAAAGGTGAAGGGAAAATAGGCATAATTTTCATTCATAATATATTCAGAAGCTGATTCCAAAGGTTCACTGGAAGGAAGAGGTTCCTGGCTGAGATCTAAATATGTTTTTGCCAACAATTGAACCCCTTTTTCATTTTTAATTTGAGGGTTGAGTTTTTCTAATAATGCCAGGGGAGAAAATTCAAACTCTGTCTTGAAGCGAGGATAGGTATGAATAAGCTCCCTCCGTTCAAAGGATTGACGAATTTTTTGCCAGTATTCATAATTCAGGGTTTGTTCTAAACTATAGACATTCTTTTTCCACTCGGTTGAAGAAGCCTCTAAAAAAATATTCTGATACATGCGATTTTCAGAGGGTATTGACACTCCTCTGATAAGACGATCAGAAGAGACCAGCCACTCATAGGTGCCGACAATGCCAACTTTAGGATGTGAAATCAACTCTCCACTGTTTAGTAAAAATGAATGCCTTCTCGGATCTTTGTCTTGACCTAAATAACCTGCATCCCATTGCACTTTAAACCCCAAGGCCTGAGCAAAGACCTCCTCCTGCTGAAAAGGAATCTGAGTAGGATTAAACGGCCCAGCATCCTGGGCAATCTTATTGAAGGAATTCTGGCATTGACTAGGGGTTCCACCCAAGGGAAAGAAACTGAAACCCATGCCCAACTCATATAAATAGGGAGGCTGAGGGAGGGGCTTTGGCTCTTGTTTGCAGAAAAGATGTAAATTAATCAATTTAAATTTTACAAGGTCCTGTAATTTCACTTTTTCTAGAACTGCTTGGAAATATTCTCCAATTTGCGCATCAGAAAAGTTTTGCCAGCCCATCAGTTTTGCCAGTTCACCCTTTTGCTCTGGTGAGGATTGCCCATAGAGATAGGCCACCAAAGCACTCACCCCCAAGGGGCTGAAAACCATATTTTGGGATTTATTTTCCTGAGCCAGTACCTGATAGGCCTTGAATCCAAATTGATTGATGGCATCCACCAGCGCCAAAGCGGGTGAAGGTACTGGCCGGGGCTGAAGCAGATAGGGGGTAGGAACTGGGTAAGCTGTGGGAGAAGGAGACTGCCCCAACCAGGGTGGCAGAGTAATCTGAATCACAGGTACACTGGCCCTGGGCAGCGGGGTCGCTGTAGGTTCGGACTGAGGGCTGGCCGAGGGCGAGGCTGATGCTTTGGGCTGAGGCTTAGGCGAAGCCACAACAGACTGCGTTTGCGGGGTCTGGCAACCTAGTAATAAAAGCGGTATAAACACCAAGACAAGGATGCATTTTGTAAGTTGAACTGCTCTTTGCTTGTCTTGCAAATATATTTTTTTCCTCAATTTTTTAGCTTGCTTTGAATTTGGTTATACCAGAAAAAAATTATTAATTCTATCCCCCAATGGGGGATTGACAAGCGCCTGTTTATTTCAATAATTTACAGAGGCAGGTTTTCTGTGAGCCGGGTTGTGTGCGCGTAGTCTGGATGGGGCTTGAAGAAAAGCCTTTCAGCGGCTAAGCTGAGGTATGCTCAGCGGATCTTGGCTTTGAAACAGGTGAGTGAAGGGGCGTTTGAGACGTGAAAAACCGTGTTATAAGAGGCTTCTCCAGACTGCTTTTGAGGACAGTTTGTCTGAGTTTGTTTTCAATCGCTTGGGTCTTTCCTGCTCAGGCCAATTGTTCCGATTCCGTGGGCAGGCTTGAAATTGCAGCCCCGATCATGACCCAGTGGATGGCCGAATTGAAATCCCGCTCAGATTGGGGCGTCCACAACCCTTATGATCGCCTTGAAAAAGACCGGATCTGGCTGAATGCGGCCTTTGATGAGCTGAGGCTGGCGCAGAAACAGGATGCCCTGGCTCTGCTTGCTCTCACTTCAGAGGCTTGGTGGGATTTGGTACAAAAATACCTGCCCGAATCTGAACGCGGTGACGAGCGGGTTGTAGAAATAGGCGCCTTGCATCCTTATGCGGTCTATGCCAGTGATGGGCGCTTGCTGGCTGCGGCCTATGATGGCTGCACCCGTGAAATCCTGCTGACCGAGCACCAGCGTTTTCAGTGGTACAGCAACCAATTCAAGCAGCCCCGTGAAGCACTTTACAATGGCGGCCAACCAGCCTGGCGCCAGAACCGGTTCCCCTTGGCACCGGCACAGGAAAAAGCTCTGCGTCAGCGTTTCTGGCGGGCTCTGGGTTACAGTCCGGCGAAAGAGGCTGCAGGTTGGTGGATTGCCTGGGTGCCTGAACGGGGCTGGTTTGAAATCAATCTGCCCAGTGCTCAGGATTTACCGCACCTCAAGAGCCGCTTTATCAACAAAGCACCCAAAACCTATCGCTATGTGGTGCTTGATAAAGCGGGCGAAAAACTTTGGCCCTGACTCAGACCTGTTTACCAGAAAAAGACAGGGTGATCTGGCCTTTGTCAATGATCTCTGTTCCCATCCTTTGCTGATCTGGGCGCAAGGCTTTTTGCCATTTTTTGTTTACAATAAAAGCAAATGCTAAATCTTAATTTGAGTGGCCTGCTTTTGGGTTTGCTCTGTGGACTCTTTTTTTTCTGGCATCTTTACCTGGAGAGCCAAAGCCGAATTCGTTCGCGTTTTCAATTCTGGCAAGGCTTTGGCTGGCGGGGAGCGATTTTGGTCTTGCCCGCCCTTTGGCTGGCGCGTTCGGCTCAGGCCTGGCCTCTGCTATTGTTTTTGCTTGGCTTTTATTTGGCCCGCATCTTGGCTTTTCGCAGGGTTTGTAAGCTATGAATATTCAGGAAGTGTTTCCTCAGGAGCTTTGGAATGGCGGCACGGTTCAATTCGGGCCTCTGCGTCTGGAGTTGGTGATCACCGATGTGGTTCCCACCACCCTGCTGATCTCTGTTTTACTGATCCTGGCTGCTTGGGGCCTTACCCGCCGACTTTCGCTTGAAAAACCAGGCCCCGCGCAATTGCTCGTGGAAACCTTGCTGGTTGCCATGGCCCGGACGGTGCGTGATTTTTCAGGCATGGCGATTCGCCCCTTTTTCGCCTTGGTGGCCACCCTTTGGATATTTATTGGGGCCGCGAATTTATTTGGCACCCTGCCCTTCTTTGGTACGCCCACCCGCGATCTGGGAACCGTGGTTGCACTGTCTACGATCAGCTTCGGTTCCAGTTATTATTTTGGTTTGCGTTTTCAGGGGCCTGCTTTTTTGAAACGCTTTTTGGAGCCCTACCCCTTTCTCCTGCCTTTGAATCTGATTGGCGAGTTGGGGCGCATTCTTTCGCTGACCTTTCGTCTCTTTGGCAATATGCTGGGTTGGGAGCTGATCATTGCGATCCTGGTGATGCTGACAGGGGTGCTGGTGCCCGTGCCGATGATGCTCTTTAATACGGTGGGCAATCTGATTCAGGCCTATCTCTTTGGTATTTTGAGTCTGGTGTATATTGTTTCGGGTTTGCAGATCGAAAATCTGCAGGCCCCTTTGAACGAAAAAGAAAATTGGTATGAAGACTGAAAAGGAGAGCTTATGGAACCCCTGGCCCTGATTGCTGCAGTTTCGATTTTTACGGCTGGCCTGACGATTGCGATCGGAGGCTATGGCTCCTCACGTGGGGAGGGAGAAGCCTTGGCCAAAGCGATTGAGGCGGTTTCGCGCCAGCCTGAATCGGCCAACGAAATTACCCGTTTGTTTTTTATTGGCGCGGCGATTGTTGAATCGGTCGCGATTTATGCGTTGGTGATAGCCCTGATCATTCTCTTTGCAAACCCTTTTCTGGGTTTGTTTGTGAAATAGCCTATGAGTTTTAATCCGCTGACCTTTCTGTTTGAACTGATCAACTTTCTGCTTTTGGTCTGGCTTTTGCGTAAATTGCTGTACAAACCCGTGATTCAGGTCTTGGCAGACCGCCGGCGCTTTATTCAGGAGCGCCTGGAGGCTGCGCGCGCCAAAGAAGTGGAGCTTGAAAAGCTTCAATCGGATTACCAGCATTTGCTGATTGAGCTGGATGAACAGCGTGAGCAGGCCATGACCCGGCTGCGTGGTGAATTGGAACAGGAGAAAGGGAATTTACAAAAAGCCCTGCAAGCGGATTTAGACAATGAAAAGCTCAGGGCCCGCAGTTTTATTGAAAATGAAAAACGCTCTTTGAATGAGGATATTCGCCAGGAAGCGATCCAGGCAGCCTTGCATTATACGATTCGATTTTTGCGTAAAATCAAAGATCCACTTTTGGAACAGAAATTGGTTTCTCTGGCATTAGAAACCGTAGAGAGCCTGGTCGAAAACCGTTATGAAGAATTCGCCGCTGAAATCCGTGAGCGGGGTGAAATTCAGGTTGAAACGGCGGTGAAGGTCGGGCATGCCCTGAGCACCGAAGTGATTCAGGCTTTGCAGAAGATTTTTGGCGAAGAATGTCCCATTGGCTTGCATTATAAGCCAGAACTGGAGGCGGGGGTGCGTATTTATCTGGGCTCGCATCTGGTAGACGCTTCTCTGCGTGGACATTTGGAAACCTGGGGCCAGGAGCTGGAGACCCATGTCAAAAACTGATTTCAGCCAGAAATTGCGCTCTCAGTACCAGGCTGCGGTGCAGTCCTCGTCGCTTGAGGTGCAGCAGGGGCAGCAGGGTTGGGTCGAGTCGGTGATGGGATCGGTGGTCACCATTTCGGGTTTGAAGCAGGCTCAGTATTATGAACTTCTGCGCTTTGAACACCAGGCGCGGGGAATGGTGGTGGATATCACGCCGACCCGGATCCGTGCTGTACTTTTAGAAAAAACGGTTTTTCCAAAGGTCCGTTCGGCGGTGACCTGCACCGGCCAACTGGTTTCTGTGCCGGTTTCAGAACAGATGCTGGGGCGTTTGCTGGATCCCTTGGGCAATGCCTTGGACGGGGGGCCCGCCTTGGTGTCTTCGCTTTATTATCCCGTTGAGCGCGATGCTTCTCCGATGTTTGAGCGGGAATTGGTTCAGGAACAGCTGTATACGGGCATCAAGGTCATTGATGCGCTCTTTCCGGTGGGCAAAGGCCAGCGCGAGCTGATTCTGGGCGACCCCGCCACAGGAAAAACCACCCTGGTTCTGGATACGATTTTAAATCAGCAGGGCAAAGACGTGATTTGTGTCTATGTGGCGATTGGTCAGAAAAAACAGGCGGTGCTGGATGTCTGGAATCAACTTCAGCGCAAGGGTGCGATGGATTATACGGTTTTGATCTGTGCGACGGCAGATGATTATGAGGGCACCCAGTTTATCGCGCCCTATGCCGGCACGGCTGTGGCTGAGTTTTTTCTCGATCGGGGCCAGGATGTTTTGATTGTGTATGATGACCTCAGCAAGCATGCCTATACCTGGCAGACGATTTCACTTTTGCTCAAACGTCCGCCGGGCCGTGAAGCCTTTCCAGGGGATATTTTTTATGTGCATTCACGTTTGCTTGAGCGGGCTTGTAACCTTGCCAATGGCGGCTCACTGACTGCGCTTCCGATTGTTGAAACCCAGGCTGGCCGGCTTTCTTCGTATATTCCCACCAATTTGATTTCGATTACCGATGGTCAAATCAATCTGGATACTGGGCTGTTTAATATCAACCAAAGGCCTGCGGTGGATATTGGGCGTTCTGTCTCACGGATTGGGGGCAAGGCTCAATTGCCTGCTTTTCGGAGTGTTGCCGAGCATTTGCGTTTGGACTACGCCCAGTTTTTAGAGTTGGAAGTCTTTACCCGTCTGGGGGTGCGGGTTATGGGGGAAACGGCTCAGATTCTTGAGCGTGGCCAGCGTTTGCGTGCCTTGCTCAAGCAGTCGAAACATGCGCCTTTGGCTTGGGAGGAACAAGTCTTGATTTTTTGGCTGCTCAATGCGGGGTTTTTGGATGCCCATGCAGTTGAACGGGTTTCAGAACTGAGTATGTCTTGGGTTGAAATGGTGCGGCAAAAGGATTCAGGAGCGCTTCAGACGCTTTTAGAGAGAAAAAACCTGAGTACAGAGCTTGAAGAGCAGCTTTTGGCATTGGCTCAGCGCTTTGAGGAAGGAGCCGCAGATGTCAGATACGCGTGAAATTGAAGGCCGGATTCGCGGTTATCAGGCGATCGGCAAGATTATCCTGTCGATGAAATCCTTGGCTTCTTTTAATTTGCAGCAGGCACAGGAGAGTATTCAGCAGATACGGGCCTATGAGTCTCAGATTTACCATGCACTTGGCGATTTTATGCGTTTGTTTCCCAGTCAGGTGACCCCTTTTCGGAAGGGGCGCAAACTGGTGATTGTGCTGGGTTCTGATCAGGGGCTTTGTGGGCAGTTTAATCAGTCGCTTTTGCATGCTGCGCAGGCTTCGTTGGCTGCTTCCGGGCCCGAGACTGGGTTTGTTTTGGCCGGACGGCGTTTGCAGGAAGATTTTCAGCCGGAACCCCTTTTGAAACTGTCTGCGCCCTCTGACTTACACAGTATTTATCATCGAACCAGTCAGATTTTGGGGTTTGTGCATCAGGCCTATGTGGAGGGCGCGTTTCAGCAGGTGGAGGTGATCTTTAACCGCTTTGAAGGACTGGGTGCTTACCATGTCCGTACCCATGCTCTTTTGCCTTTGCCGCAGGGTACCAGCAGCCGTCGATCTGTTTTAATCGATGTGGCCCCTGAGGTGCTCTTTGCCAGTCTCTTGAGTGAATATTTTTATATGGAGCTTCACCGGGCTTTTTTGGAGTCTTTTCTGTCTGAAAATGGGGTACGCCTGGTGAATATGAATCAGGCTTCGCATAATATTGAGCAGCGGATTGAATCCCTGGAAAATGAAAGCCATTTCGCGCGTCAAAACGAATTGACCGATGAGCTGAATGAAATCATGGGCTCCTATTCCGTGATTGTGGGAGAGGGGCAATGAGCGGGGTTATTCAGGCCATCAAAGAAAGCGTGGTCGAAGTCGTATTCAGCAGCGATATTCCTGAATACCAGGAGGTTTTAACCGTTACTGCCACGGGAACGGTGCTGGAAGTGGCCATTCTTAAAGATCAGCATACCTGTCTGTGTATTGTTTTGGGTAAAACCCTGGGGCTGGCAAGGGGAATGGGGGTTGAACGCAGTTTTCGGGGGCCCGTGGTTCGGGTCGGTGAGGCAGTCTTGGGGCGTGCGCTCAATGCCTTGGGGGAACCAATTGATCAACAGGGGGCTCTGGGAGCGGGGCCTGATTATCCGGTATATCGTTCTTCGCCCTTGATTGTGGATCAGAATCCTCGCAAGGTTTTACTGGAAACGGGGATTAAATTGATTGATCTCTTAACTCCCTTTGTTAAAGGGGGGAAAATTGGTCTTTTTGGCGGCGCTGGGGTTGGTAAAACCATTCTTTTGACCGAATTTGTCTATAAAATTATTACGGTTCAGAAGGGGGTTTCGATCTTTGCCGGGATTGGTGAACGGATTCGCGAAGCCCATGAACTGTGGCATGAACTCAAGCGCATGCAGGTGCTGGATAAATCCACTGTGATTCTGGGGCAGATGAACGAACCCCCCGGGGTGCGTTTTCGTGCAGTTTTTCCGGCGATTGCCATGGCTGAGTATTTTCGCGATGAAATGGGCACGGATGTGCTGCTGCTGATCGACAATATTTTTCGCTTTGCCCAGGCGGGTATGGAGGTCTCTACGCTTTTGGGACGTTTGCCTGCCCGGGCTGGGTATCAGCCCACCCTGAAGCAGGAACTGGCGATGGTCGAAGAGCGGATTACCTCGACTGAAAACGCTTCAATTACCTCTGTTCAGGCCATTTATGTCCCTGCAGATGATATCACCGATCCTGCCCCGGCTTCGGCCTTCAGCCATTTGGATACCGCGATTATTCTTTCACGTGAGCGGGCTTCCAAGGGTTTTTATCCCTCGATTGATCTGCTGGCTTCCAGCAGCAAACTGCTGGACCCCGATGTGGTGGGCCTTGAGCATTACCAGACGGCTTTAAATCTGCGTTTTCATTTGCAGCGCTATAAGGATTTGGAAGATGTGATTGCGATGTTGGGTCTCGAAGAATTGACGCCTTCAGATCGTTTGATTGTTGAACGTGCCCGAAAGCTTGAGCGTTTTTTAACCCAGCCTTTCTTTACCACTGAGGTTTTTACTGGGCGCAAAGGCCGCCATGTACCTCTGGCAGAGACAATACGGGGATGCAGTGAAATCATGGCTGGGGCATGGGATGCGGTGGATGAATCCCATTTTTACCTGATTGGGGGCGTCGATGAAATCGCTCGCGCTTGAATTATTAACCCCTGAACATCACTCACACTGGCAAGTTCGTTATCTCAGTCTGGATGACACCCTGGGACGGTTCGGAATTCAACCGGGTCATCAGCCTTTTCTGACCCCTCTGCAGCGTTCGGTTGGCTATTTTGAAGATATTGAGGGGGTTCGCCATTTTTTAGCCCATGACAGTGGCATTTTACGGGTAGAAATCGGTAGCCGTGTGTTTTTAATGGCCCGTGTCATTTTGATAGGCCCGTCTTTACAGGTTTTGGAACAGGAACTGGACGAGCGCATACGACAGGTTGAACTGGGCAGTGAGATGATGCGTGAAAATATTCACAATCTTCAGAAAACCTTATTAAAACAAATTCTTTCGCTGGATACCCACCTTCTGAAAGGCATTGTATGAATCCTTTTGAAGAGGAAGTCAAGTTCAAACTGAAGCAGCGGCAAAAACCACAAAGCCATCATCTCTGGGTGGCCTTGAGTCTGATTGGTTCTGTGGGCTGGTTGTTTATTTTGCCCACCGTGGGGGGAGCCTATCTGGGCTGGTGGCTGGACGGGCAATACCGTCACGGCCAACATTCCTGGACGCTGACCTGTCTTCTGCTGGGCCTGGGAGCAGGTGTTTATCTGCTTTACAGGCAGGTCTATCTGCCCAGCTTGAAAGCTGAACCCGATCAAAAAAAAGACAGAGATTCAGACGGGCTTTAAATAAGGCGCTGCAAACTTCCTATAAAGCGCCTTCATTCAACTAAAATTAAAATAAGTTTAAAATAAGGGAAATTAATGTTTAAAACAAACAGCTTGAGATTAAGGATGCCCTATAAATTCATTATCAAATTCAAGTGTTTTTAACCTGTAGTTTAAAAAGAGGGGTTTTGCAATGCAAATATCTGAAATGATTCGCCCGATTTATATGCCGACCAATACAGCTTTAATAGCCTCAGATACGGGCACGACTCCGCCTCCTGCAAGCCCCAATCCAACAGTGAATCCCTACAATACCCATGTTGATGGCCTGATTACCTCCACGATTTTTGGGGGCATTGCCGGAAAGAATATGGGCAAATTGGTTTTCAATAATGGCCAACCAGCAGGTTCTGGCCTGGATTCTGTTCTGAAAAATTCCTATCTTCGCCAGGCGGGCATCAGTGCGGGCATTGGCGCCGGTGTTTATGGGGGCATGTCTGTTCTGAAGCAGGGCATTGGCATGATGAGCGGCAAACAGGATGCCGCCGGTGCTGCCGCGAATATTATTACCGATACCCTGCGCGGGGGAGCTGCCGGTTTAGGCGCTTCTGCTGGCGGTGGTCTGACAGGCCTGGCCATGCGGGCCATGGGCATGACGGGAACCTTTGGCACGATTGTGACCTTTGTGGGCGGTGCGATTGGAGCCACCGTGGGGGGCAGTCTGCTCGAAGCCACAGGCGCACGTGAGGGTCTGATCAAAGCCTTTGGCTCAACCAAAGCTGCCGCCTGATTCTGTGAAAGTTTTTTCAGCCCCATACCCGGTATGGGGCTTTTCTCTTTTCCCGACAAATAAGTGTCTTTGTTACTCCTGCTACAGTCATTCAGGGCAGGCTGGCGTAAAATAAAGCCTATGCGAATTTTAGAATGGTTGACCGGTGCGCGCCGGGGTGAAATAGCCCAGACCCTATACAGTTTTCTGGCTTTGTTTTTTTTGCTGCTCTCTTATTATTTGGTCAAACCTCTGCGCAATTCTCAGTTTTTGAGCAGCTTTGATCCCAATATTCTGCCCTTGTTTTACCTGATTACCCCGATTATTTCGCTGATTGTGACCAAGATTTTTAACCATTTCTGCGATCGGATCCCCAAATACCGTCTGATGGTTTTGACGTATTTTCTGTTGATGGCCTGTAAATTGGTTTTCCTGGTCTATCTCCCCCTGGGGGGGAAAGTGGCAATGGTGATCTTTTATTTCTGGGCTTCAGTATATTTTCTGCTGGCGGTGGCCCTGCTCTGGAGCTGTATCAACACGATTTTTTCGCCCGATCAAGGCGAGCGCAGCTTTGGTTTTGTTGCCTTGGGAGGAACCATTGGCAATATCTTTGGGGCTGTGGTTTCGAGCTGGATTGCGCGCAGCCCCTTTAAGGACCAGGCGCTTTTGGTGGCTTCACTGGCCATGGGAGCTGCCTTGGGTTTGATTCTGCTGGCAATTAAAACCCGTGAAGCCAAACAGGATGCTGTGGAGCATGCCCCCGCACAAGACCAGGAGCTTTCACATCGTGTCTCTTCACGCGGATGGGCTGATTTGGGAGAATTGTGGATCAATCGCTATATTCGCGGCATTGCTGTGATGGTCTTTGCCTTGGCGCTTTTCAATACTGTGGTGGATTTTCAGAGCCAGAAAATGATCGATACCACCTATTCTGAATCCAATTACGCCAGGCATTTCGCTTGGCTGCAAAAGCCCCCTGCTGAAGGCCAGGCATTTTTACAAAATCTGCGCCAAATGCCGGTGAGCGAACAGCGACCTGCGATGCATAAATTCATGAGCAAGACGCCTGCTGATGCGCCCCGTTTTGAAAAAGCGTGGAAAGCCTATACCGATCAAAAAGAAACAGATATGCGCGATTTCTTTTCTCGCACCTATACGTATCAGGGGATTTTGGGAGCCTTTCTCTTGTTGGTAATTTCACGCCTGCTCTTTCGCCATGTGGGTTTGCGTTTCTCTACCCTGATTTTACCTGTCTTTTCTCTTTTGGTGGGTTTGGCCCTGTTTTTTCCCTTGGAAATTATGGTCTTGCAGGTTTTGATGGTGGTCGGCGGATCGCTCAATTATTCTCTGAACAATGCTACCAAGGAACTGCTCTATACCGTGACCTCTGAAGACGCGCGCTTTAAACTGAAACCCTTGATTGAAGGGCCGGTGATGCGTTTTGGAGACGTTTCTGCCTCCTTGATCAAATTGGTTTTGGGGTTTGTGCTGGTCAACCTGCTGAAAAGCCCAACACACTATGCAGATTGGTTGAGCCTGGTTCTGGCGCTGGGGGTGGTAGCTTTCTGGATGGTGACCATCAGCTATACGGGTGGGCACTATGATCAACTCAAACGCAAGAAGTCTTCAGAATAAAGACTGTCAAAGCTTTTTCGCTTCATTGCAAAAATTAATATTTTGAATACTTCCCATTCTTAAAATCAGCCTCTAAAATAGACAAGTTTTTTCTCAATTGATGAACTGACTGTGTTTATTTTGGTTGCTTGTGAATGGGGCGCGTTGATGGATTTTAACCAATTCTTAGAAACTGCTTTGCGTCTGCATCAACAGGGAAATCCTGCTGATGCAGAGCGTCTCTATCTCATGCTGCTTCAGCAGCATCCCGAACATGCTGATGTTTTACACCTTTTGGGTATGGCCCGGGCCATGCAAGGCGCTCTGGAGCAGGGCATTGCCGATCTTCAAGCCGCCATTCGTTTGAATCCCCAGGCCCCTTCTTATCACAACAACCTGGGCCAATTGCTGGAGCAGGCAGGCCAGAGAACAGCTGCGATTCTTCATTTGGAGCGGGCTTTGGCTTTGGATTCGGGTTATTTTGAGGCTGCCAATAATTTGGGCAATCTGCTCTTTCAAAATGGTGATTTGCAAGCTGCCAAGCGGGCGTATTTGAATGCTTTAAGCCTTTCGGCCCCCCCCGAACGGCGGGCGCAGTTGCAAATAAATCTGGCCCGGCTTTGCACCCAGGAGGGCAGTTTTGAACCGGTGGTGACGCTGTGTGCAGAGGTTTTGGCTCAGCTTCCCAATTTTCTACCGGCTTTGCACTTGCAACTCGATGCCCAGCTCAAACGCCCTGATTTCTTTGCCGCGATTGAGACCGCTGAACAGATCTGGCAGTTGGAGCCCCTGCCTGAAAACGGATTGCGTCTGCTCTCGCTTTTGCCCCCCCCGATTTTTCAGGACGCTGATGATCTGGCTTATTGGCGTTCGCGTTATCAGACGCTTTTAGATCAGCTTTCGGGGCCCTTGGCTTGGAGCGGCCGCCCCTTGCGGATCGACAATACGCCTTTTTATCTCAGTTATATGGGGCGCAATGATCGCGATCTGCTGACGCAATTGGCGACGATTTACCGCCAGATTCTGCCGGAACACCCGCCCCAGGGGCCGGTTAAAACCCAACTCAGCCCGCATCAAAAACGGATTGGCTTCTGTTCGCTGCATTTTTACAATCATTCAGTGACCCATTGTTTTGAGGGCTTGATTCAGGCCTGTGCAAGCCAGGCAGATTTTGAGGTTTATCTTTTCAGCATGGAAAGAGCTCAGCAGGATGCGCATACCGAAAGGCTGCGCTCAGGGGTGAAAGAATTCAGGGTTTTGCCCGATGACGAAGCGGCGGCCAGAGAAAGTATTGCCGCGGCTGAGCTGGATATTTTGATCTATCCAGATATTGGTATCGATACGTTTACCTGGATGCTGGCCTTTACCCGTCTGGCCCCTGTGCAGATGGTCCTGAGCGGGCATCCGGTGACGACGGGGATTCCCACCCTGGATTATTATCTTTCATCAGAACTTTTAGAAGGCCCAGAGGCTCAGGGCCATTACAGCGAAAAGCTGGTACAGCTCAAGCATATCCCCGTCAACTACAGCCTGCCTGCCTTGCCCGTCCCGTTTAAAAGCCGAAGCGAGGTCTTTGCCGAACTGAATCTGCCTGAAGATCAGCACCTGTATCTTTGCCCCATGATGCCGTTTAAATTTCACACAGATTTGGATGCCCTGTTTGCAGCCATTCTGGAAGGGGACCCCCAGGGCATGATTGGGATTTTTGATTATCCCCTCGCTTTTTTCTCTGAAAAACTTTTGCCCCGTCTTCAAGCGCATTTGGGCTCAGCGTTTCATCGTTTGAAAGTCTTGCCCTGGCTACCGCAGCCGCTTTTTCTCAATTTACTTGCCCATGTCGATGTTGCTTTGGATACGCCGCATTTTGGCGCAGGCAATACGGCTTATCTTTCATTGGGCCTGGGGACGCCGATGGTGACACTTCCCTCTCAGTATCTGCGCGGGCGTTCGACCCTGGCGCTTTATCAGCAAATGGGAATGACCGATTTGATTGCCCAGACCCCAGCTGACTATGTTCAGTTGGCCCTGCGCTTGGGGCAGGATCGTGATTTTCAGCTGCAGATGCGCCAGAAAATTACTGAGCGCAGTGACCTGATCTTTGGGCGCCAGGACGGGATTCTTGATCTGATTGAATTTCTCAGAAACCTGTGCTGAAGCTGTGTTTGAAAGTGCTGATGCCCTGGGCTTTAAAGCTCCAGCGGTAAGCTGCTCAGGCGTGGGTTTTCAGGGTAAGCCTGGGCATAAACCTTGCGCCAGAAGCTGTATTCTTCGGCTTGTTCAGTTTCGCAGGCCAAAAAGAGCAGGGCTTCGAGTACGGTGCTGCCCCAGGCATAGCAGGGGGCCGGTAAGTGGCGAAAGAGTTCCCAGGCGGCTAAAAAAGCGGCACGGGCAGCACGATCATTTTGAAGAATCAATTCGCTTTGGCCCCAATGGCGCAGGGCATGAAAGCGTTCAATCGGGTTGGGGTGCTCTAAATCCTGAGCCAATAAATGGCGGTAGGCCTTGACCTTTTGGGCTGAAAGTGGGGAAATTCGGGGGGCATGTGCCAGTTCGATATGATTCAGGGTTTGGTAGGGCAGTTGGCCACTGGGGTCCCAGGGAATTTCATGCACCCGGCCCAGATAAACCACTCCGCGGTGGTTGGGGAAAAGCACGGCTTTGCGACTGGGGGGCTGATCGGGGGCCTGTTGCCAGCGCAAGGCATAGATCGCGGGGGGCGCTTGCTTGAGAAAGGCTTGAAGAGCTTGGCTGCTTTCGGGTTCAAGCCATTCATCGGCGTCGATATTCAGAATCCAATCGCCTTGTGCGGCTTGCAGCACCTGGTTGCGGGTCTGGGCGAAGTGGCCTGACCAGGGGCGCTGCAGGATCTGGGCGTTGAAAGCGCTGGCGATTTGCAGGCTCTGATCGCTTGAACCGGTATCCAGCACAATGATTTCGCTGGCCAGGGTTTGCAGGCTTTCCAGGCAGCGGGGCAGGCTTTCGGCCTCATTTTTAATCATCAAACAGGCAGAGAGTGACATTGGGCTCACCTTTAAGCTTCTGCTTCTATTAAACCCCAAGTGCGGATTGTTTTAATAGAATCATTTATTGTTAAAAATTCTAAAGAATTAAGACAGTATTTTGAGTAAATACTTTTATTGTAAAGAAATAGGGTGAGTTAGTGCTTGATTTTGTTTGCGGCTTTTAGACTTTGATCTGCATGATTATGTATGACAAATGTATAAAGAAAATTCTACAAATACAATAATTTGTTGACAAAATCTTTAAAATCTTTTGCTAAACTATTGAGCAACCTACTTGATGCCTTGATGGAGTCTGACCTATGCCATACAATCGTTCTCGCCTCTCGCCTCTCGCCTCTCGCCTCTCGCCTCTCGCCTCTCGCCTCTCGCCTCTCGCCTCTCGCCTCTCGCCTCTGGGCGTGCTTTGCACTTAACCAAAGCGATTAAACCTTTTACGGCCAGTGTTCTGGCCAGTCTGATGCTTTTTTCTTGTATAGCTCAGACCCCCAGCTTGAACAGCTCAAGACCCCGACAAGGGATTCAAATCAAAAGTCAGGCGGCATCTGCCCATTCTTTGATTCCCACAAATACGGCCTTGGTCAAAGGCATTTCACCTGAAGTGTTTTCCCCAGCCGGTTTTCAGGCGCTTTCGGCCCCCCAGCCGATCAATTGCCCTTCAGATTATCAATACTATGGCTATGCTTGTGCACAAACGGGTCTGATTACGGCTTTAAATGTATCTCTGGGCTTCTTTTCTGTGCCTCCCCCCACACCAGCAGGTGACTCTCTTTCTTTGACTTCTTCGGGCCTCTATTCACGAATTGTTGAAGGCCAGTCAGGCTATTACTATGGTGTAAATGTGCTCGAAACAGGGGTCAATGCCCAGAATCAACCCATTGCAACCCGGCTGGCTCTCGGTCTGGGAGTAAATGCCTGGGATCTGGGCTTGCTTCATGGCGGTTTTAGTCGAAATGTTTCTGGTTCCATCGAACTGGTCAGCAGTGATGGCTTGAATTTTACGCTGGATACCAGTCGTTCCTGGCCTGCAGGGTTTGGCTTCCATTACCAATCAGACACCGATAAGCTGACCGATGGTGGTGAGGTTTGTGTTGAAGGCTCTTGGGGCATCAGCAATAACAGTATGTGGGTTAACTCTGCCAGTGGGGTTTGGAATCCTACTGAATCCAAAGCACAGTTTCAACTGAGTATTTCAGGCACGGCTCAAGGGGGAACCGCTGTTTTTGTCAGTGCTGATGGCAAGAACAGTTGCTCAAATTATGTCGCGGGAGGCCCCTCTACAGCGAGTATTTCACTCGAAGTATATTTACCTCCTCAGCCAGATCCCCAACCTACGCCCACTCCCACCTCTTCGCCCACGCCAATCCCTACCCCTGTTCCTACGCCTACGCCCTGTCCAGCGGGGCAGGTTTGTCCAACGCCGACGCCTTTACCGACCCCCTCCCCCAGCGCATCGGGTGGCAATGGAGATAATTGCGAAAATCAGCCTCCGATTCTCCCCAGTCAGTTGCAATCACTTATGCAGATCGGCAATCCTGTTTCTTTGAATTCTCAAGCTGTTCAAAATCTTGTCACGACTCAAAGCCAGCTCAAGACTTTGCAGAGCGAAATGCTGGCACAAGGACTTGCTGTGCCAGGAACATTCGTTCTTCAGGCAAAAAAGGAGACTGAAGCAAATAGCCTTCAAACCCGTTATCTGGCTTTACAGGCTCAAGCCCTGCTAGAACGTCAAGAGCTTGAAAATATGCTGGCCCAGCTCAATACCCAGCTTTCGTCTTTTCAAAGTGCTTATGCCAGCCTGAATCAAGCCTTGGTTTTACCTGCTGCCACCCCCAGCAGTTTAAAAGACTGGCAAACTGAAACCGAACAACGCCTGACGCAGATCCAGACCCTCAGCCAGGAACTGACCACACCTGCGATTTTGGCTGCGACAGAGCAATATGTGCAAATTCTGGATCTTGAACGTCAGTTAATCAGCGACCTGCTTTCAGCGTCACCCATTCTGAGCCGGGGGGATGCTTCCAATCAGGCTGCGCCAGTGCATGCACAACTCAAGCAGTTAAATGCACACATGCCCCAAGCCTGGTCTCAGGTTCAGCAGCAGTTTACGCAGACTGAGCAAAAAGTGAACCAGTTACTGCAGGCCCTGGATCTGCCTGCTGGCACAGACCTTCGGGCTTACGCGGATCAACAGGAAGCTCAGATTTTGGAAAGCATTGCTGAGGCAGAAGAGATTCTGGCGGGTTTAGAGGCTCAGTTGCAGTCTGATGCAGAGGGATTCAGCGTTCAGGCCAATAATAATCAGGCTCAGCAGAGAAATGCGCTACAAAAGGCCATGGCTGCTGTGGAAACGACGCTTACTGAGATGAAAGATGCAATCAGTCAAGGTGCTTTTTCAGGCGCAACAGCATTGGCGTCACGATTGAAAACTCAAATTGCCCAGCTTCAGACTTTGGCTCAGCAATATGGCCCCCAGGCATTGGCTCAGGTTCAGCAGTTTTATCAGAAGATGGATCAGATTTTTTGGTGGATGCCGGGTTGGCAGTTGTCTGCGCAGGTAAGAAATGCAATTTTTAAGGCTTGTGCAGTACCTTCAGGCAATGGGGGGACTACCATGAGTGATCAAGAGTTGATAAATTGTGGGAATAAAATGGTTGATGCTTTAAATCAAATGAGAGGAAGAACGGCAATAAAGGAACTTAAATTAGGTTTGAAAAAATTGAGAGATAAAGTTAAAGATTCTGGCATTAATAATTTAACAAATAATCCCGGTGATGATAGTGCTCGTCAATCGTTAGTGGGCTATATTTATCAGAGTAAAATTACCCTAATGAACAGAAATCAAGTTCCTGGGGCTGAAACACTTATTAATATTGAAAAAGTGTTCTACGATCAATACAAAAACTTTATTGCTGATATTGATTTGATTTATGGGCCGGAAACGAATGGTGTCGCTGTTGCTTTTGGTCAAGTCAAAACAGGTAACTTTCAAATTCCAAAAACCAATGGCTTTGAAAAATTTGAGAAACAAGCTGAAGAAACATTTACTGCAGCAAAAACAGTAAATCCAAAAGCTGCAAGAGCTAAATTTTACGTGGATCAAGCGGGGCCGTTTATAACTGAAATGCTAAGAAATAAAGCCATTATACACGGTGTTCCATTTGATCCAGCCTCAGATCTTCTGACTCCTGAAACATTGGGTATGAGTATGAACGATTGCGAATTACCCTCTCCATGAATATTCTGGATTTTATAGACAAACATCAGTTCACTCTGCCTGTGGTCTCAGATATTGCACTCTTTTACCCTTTGACTTGGGCGATAGTTGAACAGTATCGGGATAAGCTGGATTGGAATCTATTGTTATTGAATCCCCATCTGGATTGGGAGATAGATGAGCTGGAGCGCCAATATAAAAGCCTTAAGAAAACTCAGAAAATTGAGAGTATTTTTCGTTCTCTAAATGATAAATTAACCCATCTGCCTTGGTCAGAACGTTTGTATTTTCTTTTTGATCCAGAGCAACCTGATTTTCACCATTTTAGTAGCAATGAATATATAAATTGGACTGCTGAGCTGATTGAAAAGTATCGGGATAAATGGGACTGGCGTGAATTGAGTTTAAATGAAGGAATTCCTTTTTCGATTGAAATTCTCCAAAAATTTCAACATCTTTGGATTGGCGGATTGATAAGTCAAAATGATAAATTAAAATTTTCCATACCTTTGATTGAATTTTTTTATGATTTTGAAAACTTCTGGGTTTTTGATTTTTTAAGTTCTCAAGAAAATTTTGTTTCACACAAAGAGTTGTTAATCCATTATCGAGAACGGATCGATTGGGAGCAGGTTTGTAAATACTCTTCCATTTTTGCCGATCCTCTGCAAATTGAAGCCTTTCGTGATGTATTGGTGCCTGCTTCTCTGCTTATGAATCCGCATGTTCGCTCTTTGAGCAAAGCATTTATTTATCAGGTGCTTGAAGAAAAAAGGCAGAACAAAGCTCAAGAGCATTACTTCTGGCAAAACTTTTCAGAGAATGCTTGTTTTGCGTGCTTACTGGTATCGGCTCCAGATCTTCTGCATGATTTTGCAACTGAATTGAATTTTAAGGGCATAAGTTCTAATCGTTATCTCCCGAAGAATAACCCTCTGATTGAAACGTTCAGTTCGCGTTGGGACTGGCAGATTTTGAGTGGGCATGTGTTCTATGAGCAGCAGAACCAGACATATATTGGTTGGTCGATGGCACAGATTGAGCAGTTTTCCGATCGTTGGAATTGGGATGCTCTTTGTTCGGGAGCCTTTGTTGACTGGGAACTGCCAATGGTTATCAAGTACTTGGAACGCATGCCGAAGGGTCAGATTCTCAAGCATCCCAGGTTGGCCCTGAGTGAGGAATTAATGGATCTGTGGGATCGGTATTTTGATGAAATAGAATGGGATTCTCCTTCTTCCATGAGAGGCGCAACCAGTTTGCTCAGTGAAGATCAAATAGAGCAGATTTTACAAAACGCCCCAGATTTTTCGGCCTGAAGAACCTGAGCTGCCCTTTCAAATCTTTCAAAGGCGGGCCGCAATCCGGGACTTGGCCTTCAATCTGCTGATTTCACAGCTTTTGCCCCAAAGATTTTTTCTCAAACGATGCCTTCGACTTGAAACATGGCTTACAATACCCCCATGAACGCACTCTCAAAATTTACAAAAACTCTGACCGGAGCTTTTCGCTTCAGCTTGCCAGCTTTAAAGCTGGTCTGGCAGACGGCTCCCCTGCTGGCGGTGATGTACGGCCTGTGTACCCTGCTGGCGGGTTTGGTGCCTGCCGGTATTGCCTATACAGGCAAACTTCTGATCGACAGTGTTTTGGCTGCAGCCCAGCAGGGCAGCGAGGCAGCCCGCCAACAGGCTTTGTTTTTTGTGGCCCTCGAGGGCGGCCTGGTGATTACCCAGTTTGGCCTGCAAAAGGGCATTCAGATCTGTCAGTCTCTGCTGCGGGCTTTGCTGGGCCACAAGGTCAATGTACTGATCCTTGAAAAAGCCCTGCTGATGTCCTTGCCGCAGTTTGAAGACTCTGAATTTTACGACCGCCTGACCCGTGCCCGCCGCGAGGCTTCGAGCCGTCCCCTGGGCCTGATCAACCGGCTCTTTGGTTTGGTGCAGAACACCATTTCTCTGATCACCTATTGTGGTCTGCTTTTGGCGTTTTCACCCTGGGCCGTTTTGCTGCTGGCCCTGGCTGCGATTCCGGCCTTTATTGCCGAAACCAAGTTTTCGGGCGATGCCTTCAGGCTGTTTAGCTGGCGGGCTCCCGAAAGCCGTGAGCAGACCTATCTTGAAATGATGATCGCCCGTGAAGACTATGCCAAGGAAGTTCAGCTTTACCAATTGGGGCCGCTGTTTTTACAGCGTTACAAGGATATTTTTCAGAAAATCTTTGGCGAAGATCGGGCCTTGACCTGGAAGCGCAATATCTGGGGCTTTTTCTTGGGCGGCTTGAGCACCCTGGCGCTCTATGGGGCCTATGCCTGGACCGTCCTCGAAACCATTGCCGCGCATCTTTCCCTGGGAGAAATGACCATGTACCTGCTGGTCTTTAAACAGGGGCAAGCTGCCTTTGCCAGCAGTCTGAACGCCATTGGCGGCATGTTTGAAGACAATCTTTACCTGTCTACACTCTATGAATTTCTCGACCAGCCCACCCCAGGTTATACGGGCAAGGCCCAGGCGGGGCCCCTGCCCGGAGACGGGATTCGCTTTGAACAGGTCAGTTTTCGCTATCCTGGCGCAGACAAGCTGGCGCTTGAAGCCATTGACCTGCACCTCAAACCGGGACGCAAACTGGCGCTGGTAGGTGAAAACGGCTCAGGCAAAACCACCCTGATCAAATTGCTGACCCGGCTCTATGAGCCTGAAGGGGGGCGGATTCTGCTCGATGGTTTGGAGCTGAAAGACTGGGATATTCAGGCCCTGCGCGATCGTGTGGGCGTCATCTTTCAGGATTTTGTGCGCTACCAGATGGAATTGGGAGAAAATATCGGGGCGGGTGATTTGCAGGATTATTATAACGAAGCCCGCTGGGAAGAAGCAGGCGAAAAGGGCATGGTCACGTCTTTTCTCGACGAATTGCCCGAACGCTACCATACCCAATTGGGGCGCTGGTTTAAAAACGGGCGTGAGCTTTCGGGCGGACAATGGCAGCGCATTGCCCTGGCCCGTGCTTTTATGCGCCACCGCGCAGATATTCTGGTGCTGGATGAACCCACCTCGGCCATGGATGCCGAGGCCGAAGCCCTGATCTTTGAACGCTTTCGCGAGATTACCCAAAACCAGATGGCGATCGTGATTTCGCACCGTTTTTCCACCGTGCGCATGGCCGATGATATCGTCGTACTGGACAAGGGGCATATTATTGAGCGCGGCAGCCACAGCGAGCTGATGCAGCATGATGGGATTTACGCCCGTCTCTTCGCGCTTCAGGCCCAGGGGTATCTGTGAAAGCCTTTGGGGTTCAGCTGATTGCTGAATTCCTGGATTGCCAGCAATTTCAACTTTTGCAGCACCAAGACACGGTCAAAGCACTCTTGCGTGAAGGGCTGCCTGCCGCCGGTCTGGATTTGCGAGAGCTGGTGGCCCACCAGTTTGAGCCGGTGGGAGTGACCGCCGTGGCGATTATTGGGGAATCGCACGTGGCACTGCATACCTATCCTGAGACCCACCATCTGGCCGTGGATATTTTCACCTGCTCCCCTGGTTCGCCAGGCCCAGAACGTTTATTGGCCTGGTTAAAAGACCGTTTGCAACCCCAGCAGCTACGTCGGGCCGAGATTATTCGGGGCCAGAAGATTACCCTGCAAGAGCAGCATCTGCTGACCGATCTTTCCAAATCGGGGCATGACGTGCGTTACCATGTGCAGGCCACGCTTCTGCATCAGCGCACGGCCTGGCAGGAAATTCGCGTGATTGAAAACCCAAGTTTTGGGCGCATGCTGTTTCTCGATCAGGAACTGCAAATTGCCGAAAGCGATCGGGTGTATCACCAGGCCTTGGTCGAGCCTTTGCGGGGTCAGGCAGGTATTCGCCAGTTGGCGGTTTTAGGTGGGGGAGACGGTGGGGTGCTGCAGGAATGCTTCCGGCACCTGCCTGAGCTGGAGCGGGTCTATCTGCTCGAATTGGATCCGGCTGTGATTGAGGCCTCCCAGCGTTTTTTAAGCAAACTCTGTGGCCAGGCCTTTGCCGATCCCCGTTTGGAGCTTCGCCTGGGAGAAGTTCTGGCGCAATTGCCAGCACTGCCTGTGCTGGATGCTGTGGTTTCTGACCTGGGGCTCAGCCCTTGGCGGCACAGTGGGCATGCCCAGGAAATCTATCTTGTGCAATTATTGCAGGCTATTCGCAGCCATTTGCGCCCTGGGGGATTTTTGAGTTTACAGGTTGGGCCAGTTTCAGAAGCTCCTTTGCGCCACGCACTTGAAAAAAAATTAAGCGACCTCTTTCAAGAAGTCGCTTTTGAAGAGGGCTTTATTCCCTCATTTTGCGAGCCCTGGGTTTTCGCCCAGGGCCGTGTCCTTTAATTTATTGGTAGAGCCGGTATTCGTGTTGTGCGCCTGCCGTATTGCTTGAACCTTTGCTGCGCAGAACATCCAAAAAGAACTGTGTTGCTTCTCCCCGGCTTTGGCCAGGTTTCAGGCCACTGTGAATCAGTCTATAATCTGACATGGCATCACTGGTGCTGCCAGAACCTTCGGCCCGCAGCAGGCTGAGATAGGTGCGGGTTGCATAGCTGCGATCTTCGCCAGGCTTCAGACTGTTGTGAATCATCTGATATTCAGCTTGGACGTCGCTGGTGCTGCTTGAGCCTTCGGCCCGCAGCAGATCGAGAAAGGTTTGGGTTGCTGTTGCGCGGTTTTCACCTGGGAACAGAGAACGATCGATCAGCTGATAATCTGACATGGCATCGCTGGTGCTGCCCGAGCCTTCGGCCCGCAAGAGAGCGAGGTAGGATTGGCTTGCCTCAGTCAAGCTTTCGTAGGAGCGTTGACTGTTTTTGAGCATGTGAAGGGCAGATTCAGCATCGCTGCTATTGCCTTCGGCGCGCTTAAGCACCTGTAAAACCTGATAGGTTTCACGGGGAGAGGCAGCACCTGCATAGCTGGGTTGGGGCTGAAATTCAAGCGTTTGAACGGGAATGGCCTGGCCTGCGCTGATCTGGGTGGTGACGTTGAGTTGATCTCCTTCGGCAATATTGATGGTCAGATTGCCTTCGTTGTGGATGGTTATTTCCTGTTTGTTGGTATTGACATGAACCGTATTGCTGACGGTTGTTTGAACACTGGTTGGCATGGAACGGTTGGCGCGGATATCACCCATGGGAAAAAGCCTCTTTAGAAAAAGATAAATCAAAGTTATTATACCCATCTTTAAGTAGAATCTTGTGTGCAGATTTTGGGCTGTGCGTTTGCCTGGGTTTTGGGCATAATAGAAAAAAGCGTGGCAAGGGGTTTTCATGTTTCAAGTCAGTTTGAAGTTCAGGGGTCTCAAAAATCTGGGCAAAGGGCTTTTGAGCTTTGGTCTGGTTTGGGGCAGCACTTTTGCTGCCCAGGCCACATCAGTGCCCAAGCCCCTGCTGCCCGAGGGAGCCCGTGTTCAGCCTGATATTTCTGACCCACCGGCCTGGATTGCGCATTTGGCAGAAGCCGATTACCAACCTATTCAAAAAGCCTGTCAGCCTTTCTTCTTACCTGCTCAGGGCGTGCGGCGCGGTACCCTTCTGCTTTTTCATGGCTTTTCTGCCTGCCCACAGCAATTTTGGGGCTTGGCCCCACAGCTGGCGGCCCAAGGGTTTGCCGTTTATGCCCCTCTTTTGTCGGGGCATGGGCGCCAAGCGCAAGGTCAACCCGGTGCTTGGCAGGATACTTCAACGGAGCTTCCAGGTGAAAAGGATTGGCAGCGTTACCAGCGGCAGGCTCTGCAATTGGCTGAGCTCATGCCTTCTGAGGGCCTGCGTGTTGTTGGCGGGCTTTCTGTGGGGGCTGCTGTGGCTGCCAGTGCACTGATTCAAGCCCCCCAAAGCTTTGACCGGGGCATTCTCTTAACGACGCTCTTTGATGTCAATCGTCCCCAGAGCCAGATTTTACCCTTGTTCAGCTCGCTGGTGCCAGATTTTAATACGGATTGGGGGCCTAGTTGTGAACTGGAGCGAGAAGGTGGGCGTGGAGGCTATTGTCAGTTCCGCTTGCGTCATCTGCGTGCTGTGCAGCGTTTGGGCCAAGAGACCCTGGCTCAGCTGAATCAAATTCAGGTGCCCGTGCAGATTGTGGGAGTGGAAGACGATGGCACGGCCAGCAATTTTGCTCAGCTTGAAGCTCATCGGCGTTTGTCCCAGAGTCAGATTTGTTTTTTTCAAAAGGGGGCCAACCATTCTCTTTTTTCGCGTTATGACAGCCCACATGAAGATAAGTTCTGGCTTACTGCACTGGAGCGTATGACCGTGGCCTTTGTTCAAACGGGGCAGTATTTTCATGCCGAGGGTCAGCCTGAGGGGGAACCCCGCTGCTCCCTGGAATAAAGGGCGATGCCTTTTTTTAACTATTCGCTCAATGTTCTTGTTTTGCCGTTCTTGGCGATTTTATTTGGATTTGCCTTGATTCAGATTGATCGTGAAAAGCGTTTTTCAGCCCGAAATCGCAGGCTCATTTTATTCGCTTGGATCGTTTTTTTGGGCTTGATTGTGAGCTATAGTCTGAAAGCTGTTCAGACCCTGGATTTTTTCCGCAGCTTGAAGTCAGCGCAAGTAGAGAATATTAGCTTTTACGATGAAAGTCAGGATTATGCCCGCTGCCGTCCTGAACGGGGCAGTTTGCCTCCTGCCTGCAAGGTTTTGGAACTCACCGATCCCGTAGAGATTCAGGAATTGGTAATCACTTTCAAACAGGCCTTGCCCTATGCTCCCAACCACGAAAGCGCGCGTAAACGTTATTTGCTGCGCATCGGACTGAAATCAGGGGAGGCCCTTTGGCTGATTTTGGGAAAAGGCAACCGCCAGCGTTCCGATACGGCTTGGTTGGAATTTTATAGCCAGATTACCTCGGGTTGGGCTTATGGCGTTTATCTTGATGAGGCACTCTATCAGGTTTTGCTCAAACAGAACCGGCTACCGAAGTGGCAGCCGGTTTCAAAAACGCAGCCGGATAGTTGAGATACAGGCTTAATCCTGCATCAGGGCTTCGATCTGATCCACTTCCTTGACCACGCCAGCGGTCAGGTTGCGGTGACCGTCTTCGGTGACGAGGATATCGTCTTCGATGCGGATGCCAATATGCAGAAATTCATGGGGAATCTCTCCGGCCAGATGGGGCCCAAAATACAGGCCCGGCTCAACCGTCAGCACCATGCCGGGTTCCAGCTTGCGCCAATTGCCATCGGCGTCTTTGTAATCGCCCACGTCATGCACGTCGCCGCCCAGCCAATGGCCGGTTTTGTGCATATAAAACTTTTTATAGCTTTCCTGGGCGATCAACTGTTCGGGATCCCCTTCTAAGAGCCCCAATTCGACCAGACCTTCGGTCAGATGGCGCACGGCGGTGGTATGGGGATCCATAAAAGTATTGCCGGGTTTGACCATTTCAATTGCGGCTTTCTGGGCCTTGAGCACCAGTTCATAGACTTTGCGCTGCACAGGGCTGAATTTGCCGTTGATGGGAAAGGTACGGGTAATATCTGAATTATAGTAACGATATTCTGCGCCGGCATCGACCAGCAGCATTTCACCGTCACAGAGCTTCTGATTGTTTTCGATATAGTGCAGAATGGTGGCATTCAGCCCGCCGCCGACAATGCTGGGATAGCCGGCACGGGACTGCTGTTTGCCAAAGGTATAGTCAATCAGGGCCTGCACTTCGTATTCATACATTTCGGGTTTGACGGTTTTCATGACCTGGGTATGGGCCTCAACGGCAATATCTGCAGCCTTTTGCATCCATTCAATTTCGATCGGCTGTTTGTGCAGACGCATTTCATTGAGAATTTCACCGGGATCATGAACATGTCGGGGGGCAGACACACCGTTTCTGATCTGTTTGCGAACGGCATTCAATGCTTGCAGCACGGTTTTATCAAAGTTTTCATCGTGGCCCAGGGCATAGTAGAGATGCTCGGTATTGGCCATCAGTTCAGGCAGTTTGCTGTCCAGTTGGTCAATTGTATAGGCGGCTTGTGCGCCATAGACCTGGCGAATGCCATCGACCCCCTGGCGGAAACCATTCCAGATTTCTTTTTCAAGATCGCGGGGCAGCACGAACATGGTATAGGGGGTGGGGGAGTCGGGGGCCAGAACCAGTACGGCATCGTGCTCTGTAAAACCTGTTAAATAGCGCAGATAGCTGTTCTGGCGGTAAGGATAATGCACATCATGGCTATAGGTGGCTTGAGGTGCGCTGTTGATAATTACCACGCTTTTGGGGGGCAATTGGGCCAGCAGGCGTTTGCGGTTTTCACTGTGAAATTCCAGGTTCAACATGATCTTCTCCAATTATTCGTTTTCGGCAGGTTCTTCGGTTTGGGCCTGAATCCAATCCAGGTAGGCGGTTAAACCGCCCAGAATGGGCAGGGCGATGATTTCGGGCACTTCGTAGCTGTGCAGGGCCTGGACTCTTTGTGTGAGTTCAGGCAGGCATTTCTGGCGGGTTTTGATGATCAGCAGGTACTCTTCATCATTGCAGATTTGACCCATCCAGCGGTAGGTGGAATGCACAGGCCCAACCCGGTTGACACAGGCCGCCAGATTTTCCTGAACCAGGGCATCAGCCAGTTGCTGGGCCTGCTCCAGCGAACCAGCGGTGATATACACAACGCAGTATTCGGTCACGGCAATTCTCCTTCGCGTGGATCTGCCTCCATTCTAGCACTGCGGCTTGCGCGCGTGTTAAGCTGGAAAAATGATACAAAAAAAAGAATTCCCCCCTTTTCCTGAAGCTTTAGAACCTGAACTTGAACGGCTTTGTCGGGTTTTGGAAAACCCTGAAGCCTTTGATGTGGCCGACCCCTACTGGCCCAAATGGCAGGCCGTCTGGTGGCCGCTGGCTTTTCTGCTTGAAACAGGTCAGCTTAGCAGGCTTTCGCAGGCGGTTTTTGAACGCTTCGCGACCTTGATCGACCAGCATTATCTTCATCACTTTCCCCAGCTCGAAAGTGAGTTACCTGCCGGTTGTGACCCCTACCGTCAGATCATCTGCCATTGCGCTTTGGGCACCGCAATCCAGATCGTGCAGGCCGGGGGGCTCGATCCGTGGCGGATTTGGCCCTGGCTGAGTGAGTGGTTCAGCCATTACCAATTGCCTGATGGGGGCTATAACTGCGATGAACAGGTTTATACCCATTCCCAGCGCGCTTCGCTGGTTTCAACTTTGCCCATGCTCGAAGCCCTGCTGCTCAAACCAGAACGCAACGCGCAAGAAGAAACGCTTTTGAAAAAAGGCCTGGATTCTCTGCTGCGGCGCAAACTTTACCAAAGCTCACAGGGGGCCGTGATTGACCCGCTTTGGCTTCAGCCGCTTTTTCCACGTTTTTACCATTACGATCTGTTGCGGGCCCTGAAGTTTGTCTTGCGTTGGCATCAGCAGCAGGCAGCGCCTTTGCCTTTGGAAGTGTTGGAGCCAGCTTTGGTTCATTTACGTGCTGAAACAGGTTGCCCCACCCCACAGAGCTGGTATCCAGGGCAAGACAAAACCCTTGCTCTCAACGCCGAGGGAGCCTGGAAATTTGGGGCCCCCGTGACGCTTTTTCCGCTGCTGGCGGCCTTTCTTGAAGGGGGCTACGCGCAGGCTTGGATTGCATGGGAGTGGCAGGAAGTGGAGCGGTTACTGGGTTAAGGCGGTTTATTCGTTGAAGATGGGTATATCGTTTGTTTTCTAATTTTGATGGGGGTATTGGGGAATGAAATTCTCTTCTCAATTTTTGTTGGGGATAGTGGCTTTAAATTCTGTGTCTATGCCGGCCTGTTTGGGCGCAGAGTCTGCAAAAGGCCGTCAGTAAAGATCAACCGGAGCAAGTCATTGAATGGTTGAAAGAGCATCCTGAGGACCTGAATCGTTTTGTGATCTGGACAGGTCATTATTTCCCTTTACTGCACTGGGCTGTTTGGAGGGGCGATGTAAATTAGTTCAATTGCTGTTGCTGCAGGGGGCAAACCCCAATGATAAAGCAAGAATGAATGGGAATACAGCTCTCATCGAAGCCTCAGAGAAGGGGCCTTGGAGTTAGTAAAACTCTTGTTAGAGAAAGGGGCTAATCCCAGAGATAAAAACAATGATGGCTTTACTTCTTTGATGGCTGCTGCCTGTAGCGGAAATCTCGATATTGTCAAATTGCTGTTGGAGAAAGGAGCTCGTCTCAGTGATGTAAGTGATTCTGGATATACCTCTCTGATGTGGGCTGCCAGATTTGGTCATCTTGAGGTTGTGAAAGTTTTATTGGAAAAGGGGGCAGACAAAAATATTGAAGATAAAATAGGAAGAACAGCCCTGGGTTATGCTGAGTTCTCTTACAAGTAAAAAGCAATCGAGATTCTCAAATAATGCTTAAGTCAGAATTATCGTAAGCATTTTTCTCTATTTTATTTTTTAGCATTTAACAAATTTATGATAACTTTTTGTTGTGTTTGGATATTTTGAAGGCATTTTGTGATTGCTTGTGCGGGGTGGGGGTGGGTGTTTGTTAGTCCTTGCAGTTCTTGGGTTAGCCATTGAAGCCTTTCTTCCGCGCACATGAAGGCTGTTTTTCCATTTCTGTCTGGCATATCTGGTTTATAGCCTTTTTCAAGGAGAAAAACGACATTTTTCAAGCTGCCCTGTGAACATGCGCATTGTAAGAGTAGATCTGTGTACCTGTTTAAACTAGCGTTTTGTGTTAAATCTTGAGTTTTTTCAAAAAGATATTGCAAGACATCCACCCAATCATTATCAATGACTTGCCAAAAATACAATGCCCAATCAATGTTTTTCCATGAATGTTCAGCACTTACCAGAGCATCGGATAGGGTTGCACTGATCCCAAGTTTGGATAAATATTGAGCCATTTCGATATTTTTATTTGCCTGTGCAGAACGGAGTGCCAGATGTTTTTCCAGGGGGTCGAGAAAGTCGCATTGATCAGATACTTCAAATAAATAGTCTAAAATTCTCAGATTTTTTTTCTTGAGTGCACTCTTAAAAATGATTTTAGCCGAGTATTGATCCAGGTTTAACTGTGCGCCACGCTGAATCAGAAATTGAAAAAAATCATAGTGTCCTTCATTCAAGGCTATGATGGCAGAAGTCCAGCCTTCTCTATTAACATAATTTAACTCAATACCTTTTTCGACAAGATAATATGCAAGATCGAGACGATCAAATTCGATGGCTAGATCGAGGAGCGATTTGAGATTTTCTGAGCCTATTTTTGTGTTGAGTGGGATATCCTGGGGAACTTGACGAATGAATTCTTGTTTGGAAATTGAAGAAAAAATCTGGAATAACTGTTTCATCTTTTGTTCAAGTCTGTAGTTCTCCAAAATAAATTCAATCTCAGCATCTGTGGAATATTCAAGGGTATCTTGTATATAAAATTCCTGATCAAAATTTTCAATATAGATATCTTGTGGAAAAAGTATATGAAGGGTATCCCATTTATAATCAAACCAAATCAGTTCGGCACAATCCGAGAATACTTCAACAAAAAAGGTTTGAGCTTCAGAGTGACTTGTCAAAAAGTCGCTGAGTGAAGAAAGGGGGCATAAAAAAGAGAGGTTTCCCCATTTTTTCCCCACACTCATGGACGTATGAAAATAGTTAATGACCATTTGCGATTGATCTTTTTGTAACTCGATGCAGGAGGAGAGGCGTTTTTTACACTCGAGTTTGGCCTGAAATTCCTGGCTGATGGGTACAATAAGGCTCAGATTGTTTTTCAGGCATTCTGAATCGGACTCAGGATTTTTGAAGCCGTAAGCAAGATAAGCAGGCGTTTGGGTGGTCGCCATGACTCCGCTGATCTCTTTACAGGGCTCCCATACCCTTTGACTTTTGAACTGAGCCCGGGACTGCTCTGTCAGAACAGATAAAAGTTTTTGATAGACTTCATTGGCTTTGTTTGCGGCAAAGGCTATTTCCATGGCGTAATTCAGGCTCATTTATTTCCTCAAATCCAGCATGAAATGGTGGGAACTCAAGTCAAATTGGCCTTGAGCTTTTCCTGCTGCAGAACGCTTTCCCCGCCCAGGGCCTGAATCCATTTGAGTACATCGGCATAGGGAAAGTGCCGCGAAGTTTTCTTGGTGCAGATCGCCATTGAGCACGATTTCACCCTGGAGTCTGTTTTGAATATCTCTTTGCCCGGTTTGAAGCAATCCATTTTTATCTTCAAGCTGCAGATCGAGATTAGCCTGTGCATAGAGCTGGCTCATATCGAGTTTGGGGCGGGCTTTGTCCTCGGCTGCAGGGGCTGTGGTATGGATTTCGCAAGGCTGAAGCGTGCTGGGGTCGGCTTCACAGATCGGAGCTTCAACAGGTTCGGGCCGGCAGACCTGCTCTTTGGGCTGCAGGGGATTGAAAAAGGGGGAATCAATGGGCTGAACCATGGGCCTACTCCTTGCCGGAAAAACTGGGGATAGCGCTTTTATCTGCGGGGATTTGTTTGAACTTTCTGGTTTAAATCTGGATTTAAACAAAAATTGAGGTTTTGAGAAAAGGGTTTCAGGTTTTTTCGACAATATGATGCAGTCCACCATGATTTGCCATTAGCTCGCTGTACAAAAAACCAGGAAAGAGGGGCGCTTGGTCGAGGCTTTCGCAGGGCAGCCACTGAAAAAGATGCTCTTGATGGGCTTCTGCCCGCACAAAGCTGGGCTGGGTCAGCAGGGCATGTTCTGCTGGCAACTTCACCAGATAATAAAAACAGAGTTCATGGTAGCTTTCTTGAGAGACAGCTTCCGTAAAAAAGTTTTCATGCACCCAGCGCAGGTGGGCGCTGTATTCGCTCAGTTCCAGTTCTTCCTGAAGTTCTCTTTGCAGCGCTTCTAAGCTGGTTTCCTGCTGTTTGACCCGTCCCCCCGGCAGGTAGTAGTAGGGGGCCTCTGTTTCTTTCATGGCCAGAATCTGATTGGCATGCAGAATCACGGCGGCGACGCGGTAATTGAAGCGCCCCTGTGGGGTGAGAAAACTGAGATCGCTCATGTCAGTAAGCTTTAGAGATACTGCCCGTAGGCTTCAATTTTGTTTGCCAGACGTTGTGCCAGAAAAGTATTTGCGAAGCCCAATTCTGCAAGAATGATGCGGGCTTCGGCCTGGTATTTGGCGATCTTGGTATGGTCCCAGTGGCTGGGCGGTTTTTGCAGATTGGTAATGCGGTCGGCGAGTTTGACCATGGCGATTTCGGCCTGACCCGTGGCGCGGATCCGGGCCAGGGAATCCTGCATTTGTTCGGCCTTGGCCAGACTTTTGTCTTTGCTCAGGGCGCGTACCCCTTGGCTTACCGCTTGACCAAAACGTGCTTCAAGTGTGCTTTGTGGGGTATCGGTATCTTCCAGTACGTCATGCAAGAGTGCGCATTGCATTGCCAAGTTGACATCCCAATCGCCAGGGGCTTGGGCCCAGGCATGTAAAATTTCCATGGCCACCTGGGCCAGATGCACGGTGTAATTGGCGGGGCTGCTTGGCAGTTTTTGTTCGGCATGAGCTTCGCCTGCAAAACGCAAAGCGTTCTGATAATCTTCGGGATTCCACATCTGGAGTTTTAGGGCGCTTCGCTGGCAGCCTGAGCGGCTCCATAGGTCAGCAGGGCACCCAAGCCGCCGACAGCGGCGGCAGCCATGCCACCTTTGCCCAGATAGGCGGTGGCGGCAGCAGCACCAATCGAGAGCATGCCCCCTACCGCCGTGGTGGCGCGGGCATCGTCAGAAAGTGAACTGGAACTGAGTTGGCCGGCCAGAATGCCTGCTCCTGCGAGGGTGACTCCTGCCGTCAGACCCATCGTGGTTGCGGCTTTAAAACTGGTGATAATGCCGGCAGGAACGGCCAGACCAGCGAGGGCTTTGCCGCCATCCATCACATCGTCTTGCGCAGGGGGCGAAAGCGGGGCGGGCTGATAATGATCCTGGGGTAAAGCCGGCAAGGGTTTGGGCGCCACTCTGAGGCTGGATGCAGGGGCCGGCCGGGGCTCCAAGGGAGTAATGACCTGAATATTTGAATTGACCTGCATGGAAATACCTCATAAAGCTTTCATATCCATATTATCATGAAATTTATCTGAAAACTTGCGATTTTTCGCAATCTTAAGGTCGATTTTGGAATCCAGGAGGCTGTGGGGCTTGGTAGGTAGGTTGCCTGAACTGGTTTTGCGGGGCTTGGTAGCTGGGTTGCCTGAACTGGTTTTGCGGGGCTTGGTAGCTGGGTTGCCTGAACTGGGTTTGCGGGGCCTGGTAGCTGGGTTGCCTGAACTGGGT